>Ga0181419_1000013_pt1 | contig 55661 bp, 49 predicted proteins | sample 42SPOviralmetaG_FD_130144 | JGI IMG/M metagenome (GOLD analysis project Ga0181419, IMG submission 130144) | Marine viral communities from the oligotrophic San Pedro Time Series (SPOT) site, San Pedro Channel, CA, USA - 42 SPOT_SRF_2013-04-24 | ecosystem: Environmental > Aquatic > Marine > Strait...
TCACCCTTATGACTGATAACAAATAGATTTGTATTTGTACCAAGACTGCGAAGAATAGAAAGAAGTTCTGTTGTTGCTGAAGAATCAAGCGAACTATCAAACACTTCATCCAAGATAAGCAGATTGGTAGCAACACTGTTCTTCATTCTAGCAACCTCTCTCCATGTGAATAGAAGTGCTAGGTCAATCTTCTGTTTCTCACCCTCTGAAAAAGATGAATACGAAAACTCATCCCTGAATCTACTTTTAATAACTTCACTAAACTCTTCGTCGAGAGTAAAGTTAACAAAAAAGTCCATGCTTTGGAGATATTTATTAATTAAATTATTGAAGATGGGTATATATTTTTTAATGATCTGACTTTTGATACCAGAATCTTTTAACAGATTTGACACTACTTGATACTCAGCAAGAGTTTTACGAACCTCACCACATTCTTTTGTGGTTTGATCAAATTGCTTTTCAAGTCCTGTAAGAGTTTCAACTTCAGCATCAATGTTAGGAGTATTAGTTAGAAGATCAGTAAGTTCTTTTTGGGTTCCTAAATTTTCAAATTCTAAACGAACAACTTCCTTATCGGTACGAGTAATCCTAGTGCGAAGTTCAAAAGATTTTTTAGAAATTGTTTCCATATGTTCAATAACAGAAACGGAATCACCAATCTTATCTGTCAATCCTTTGAATTCTTTACTGAGATTCTTACCTTTAACTTCTAAGGCACCCACCATAGCAAACTTAAAATTCTTATCAATGTCTTGCTGGCAGGTAGGACATTCATCATTAACTTTGAAGAACTTCAGTTGTTTTGCTGCGCTCTTTAGTTCTGAATTAACATCAGACTGAGACTGCCTAAGTTCATTCAATAAGTCTCGTTGTTCTTCAATACCTTCTAGGAGATTGTCACCAATCTCATCAAGCTCTTTAGAATACTTTTCCTTATTAAGAACTTGCTCATCAATTCTTTCTTGATTCAGCAATATTCTTTGCTGCTTTTCCTTCTGTCTAGTTTCATTAACCTCTTGTAGAGACGAGATTAACTTCCTTTGAGACTGCACTCTTTCTTCTGCACTATGAACTAAATGATCACAATCCTTACTCTGAGCAAGAGAAGTACGGACACGATCTTTCAGCAAAGCATTCATGTTTGAGAAGATGTTGATGTCAAGTAGATCTTCAATAACTTCTCTCCTGTGACTGGCAGAGAGTTGCATGAAGGGGACAAAAGTTGATGATCCGAGTATAACAACTTGAGTGAATGATTTGAAATTGAGTTTGAGGACTGTCTGCTCCAAATATTTTTGCGTGTCCTTCGTGGCAGCATCCTGATCAACCAGTTTGTCATTACGATAAAGTTCAAATACATTAGGTTTAATTCCTCGGAACACTCGATAAGTATCATTACCAATAGAGAAAGTAACTTCTACTTTGAGTCCCTTTTCATTGATACTGTTAACTAGTTGTCCCTTATTAATCTTACGAAAGGGTTTGTTAAACAAAGCAAAGCACAGAGCATCTAACATAGTAGATTTCCCTGCGCCATTAGTACCAACTACTAAGGTTGATTGCGATTCGTTTAATTCAATTTCAGTCCAGTGGTCACCTGTCGAAAGAAAATTCTTCCAACGAATAGTTTCAAATGTAATCATGTTATGGTGGAATTACAAGGTCGTCTTTTGTTACAATCGAATATTGATACCCATAGTTGTTGCAGTTAATTGCAATAACTTCACGATCAACTTCCATAATTTCTAATTCATCTTCATAATCATCGGCAACTAATTGTGCAACATATCTCTGAGCGTCTTCTTCTTGCTCAAAGATATGAACGACTTTTTTATCGTAATTGTCTGTCGTGGCATAAATGCCACCGCTAGCAGTATCCGTTAAGATAAACATTAGAGTTCTGAAGCTTCGATGTATAAAGATCGCATAACAGTTTTAATGTTGTTCTTATCAACTTTTAAATCAATCTCATCTATGTAGTTATCCAGGAGGGTTAAAGTGTCTTCGGTTTCCAGAACCGCGTCACCATTCTCCAGTTCAACACTAAGATCTTCAATGATTTTTAGATCAGCAAGTCCTAGATCTTGCAGTTGTCTTACTGCATAATCAAACTTGGTATAATCTCCTTTGCTTTCGACAATTAGTTTGACAAATGATCCTTTGAGTTCGTTCTCATCTGGTATAGAAACTCCACCATTATAGTAGAGTTTGTGGAAAGTGTCAAAGGGATTTCTATAAAATGTTGTCTTAAGTGTTTTGGTATCAAATACATGGAATCCTCTCTTAGACCCATAGTCATTCCAGTAAAGTTGATAAGGGTTACCAAGATAATAAACATTGTCACGATTTGATTTAGCGTGGTAATGTCCGCTGAACACCTTCTTAAACTTTCCAAACATAGAATGATCCATTCCATGATTCATCACATGACCAGGATGAGCCTCAAACCCATTGAGTTCAAGATGCCCCATAGCAACAGGAGCATTACTTTCTACAACTGCTTTAAGAGACTGCTCTCTATTCTCATCACATATCCAAGGCAGGAGAAGTATAGAAGTGCCATCAATATCAATAGTGGTAGGTGCATCATGTATCGTGATGTTTCCATATTCACCAAGCAATTCATTTGGGGCATTAACCCGTAAAGTATTTTTGTAGTAAATATCATGATTGCCTACAAGCATGTGCATCGACACACCCATCTCTTCAAGAGGATTAAACCACATATCTTTTGCCGCATCTAGCGACATAAAGTTAATTGATCTACGCTTATCAAACGTATCACCCAAACATAAAACAGTATCAATCTTAGATACTTTGATAAAAGGTATTACAATTTCATTGTAGAATTTTCTGTAATGATCTAAAAAATGTTGATTGTCATTACGAACACCAAAGTGTTGGTCAGTGATCAAAAGAACTTTCATACTCGAATTCCAGGAGGAGTAAACTTGCTAGAGCAAATGGATTTAAAGAAAAATGATATAGTCAGTCTTTCCTTAGTTCCAAATGTTTTGGCTCCATGGAAAGCAGTACTGTTAAACATAAGCAATCTATTATACACATTCTCAACTGTTACAGTTTCTTTCCACTTATCAGGTGTAGAGTAGTAATGCTTTTCATACTCTTCATCAGAAACTGGTTGCCCTGTATAGAATCGAACCTTACAATCTTCATCTGCGTTTGAGCGGTTGCCGCCGATTGTTCTGGATTCATATATCGAAGTGCCAGTATCAGGTTCAGGATCTTTGGTTAGATAGATGATCCCACCACAGTGATGATTATCATCTCGATGAATCCATCCTCTATTTTTAATATCGTATTGATCTTCACTATATGGTTCAATCTTTTGGAAACACACCTCAGCGATAAACATATAATTATCTTCTGGGTAGAAAATATTCAATATCTTCTGACAGATTTCCTGATTAAAAACTTCATTGAATGTACTTAATGGCGCAGTACGTTTCCCTGGCCAATTTCCGTTTCCAGGATAAAAGGGTAGCGAGTTTGCATACTCAACTACCCTATCAGGACAATCAAAAAAATTATCTAGAATAAGAGTGGGGTACATCAGCGTTTGCTGTTCATCTCAACACGGGACTTGATATGATTATAGTCTGGATGAGCGTCCCCGTCAACTGTAAAGACGTGATCGTAACCAGATTTTTCTAAGATCTTATCTTTGATATCCATCTGACGTTTTTCTTTTGCAATACGTCTAAGGAATGCATAATAAACAATCTGTGTAAAGTATGCAAATGGATTCCTACTCTTTGCAGGATCAAAGTTATCGATGTACTGAATACAGTTTTCAATACCATCACAGACCATATCATCTTTATACATGTAGTTGATAAAGTTTGGTCTGTATGATAGGTGTGTTGCAATCTTCAAGAAGCAACCACCAATGTAATTATTCACACGAGGTTTTGGCAGACCTTTGATTTCTGCAATTTCAACTTTTTCTTTATACTTGATGATAGCAGCGAGAAACTCTTGGTTATCAACGTAGTGTTGTTTTTTCTTTGGTGAAGTTTTCATATCCTCGTTGGCATTGTTTATATTATAACATACTTGACAATTCTGTCAATTCCAAGTACAATAACACTGTAAGGGTTCAAGGGTTGGTTTAGCTTATATCTTAAACAGTTTCTCAAAAAGAGCACGAGCTTCATTTATTTTTCCTAGGTATCCTGCGGTCTGTTTGATGTCCGCTTGATTCTGGGACATTTTTTTAGATACAACTTCATCACCTAGAATGTATGCTTCATACATTAGTATAACTTCTTTGCTCATAGACGCGACCGTGATGATATCTTTTTCCCTGAGGATAAAGAATTCTTCATCAGACATCTGCATCCATTTTGCAAATCCTACACCACGTACAACTTTTGTTTCACCAATTTCTTTAGTGACGGCATGTACAGAAACAGGATCTTGGAGAAAAACTAAAGTCTCTCCTTCATCCTCGGTGGCAACTGCTTTACCGAGAACTTCTTCACCGTTAACTAATTTGAAAATGCCGTAGAACTCTTCATCATGTTTTGCGTAATTAATCATAAGTTTTTACTTTGACATCTATGATTTCATAATTAAACTTTTCTTCGTTATAGACTTTGACCCTCTCCATCAAGTGGTTGAGTGTATAGTTGTTACCTCTATCGGTAGAGATATCATCAGCAATATCATATAATGTTGCTTGAGATTTATTTTCGCCTTTCCTTAGGACACGACCAATAGATTGTAGGTTGCGAACTCTGGACTTTGAAGGACTTGCGAAGATAACGTTGTGTAGTCTTTTGATGTTAATGCCTGTGGAAAAAGTACCGTATGAAGCAACAATAATTGCATTGTTAGATTGTTCAGTTAGCAATCTAATGTCTTCCCGATCATTGACATCAACCCCACCATGTACAAAATGTACTGGTTTATCTGTATGACTATTTATCATCTCGTAAAGAGGAACCCCATGACGCTCTACATAGTTGAAAAGAATTAAGGTGTTCCCTTCTAGATCACAAGCAAGATTGCGAATAAATTTATTCCTACCCTCATGCTCTACAAGGTATGCGATCTCATCTTGATAACCTTCAAACAGTTTCTCCTCATGTTTTATTAAAACAATCTTCACCTTCAGTTTAGCAACATGTCCTTCCTGCATTAATTGTGCAGTCCGTGTTACTTGTGAGCAACGTCCGAACAATCCTTCTAGCACAAGTTGATTGACGTTTGCACCATCAAGAGTTCCTGTAAATCCAATACGATATTTGCACTCATGCAGTTTAGACATCAACGTAGTCAAAGACTTAGCTTTGAATTGGTGCGCCTCATCCCCGATAACTACGTCGAACCTATCAAACCATTTTCTAGGTTCCTTATAGATCGATTGCCAAGTGGTAATTACCACGCTATGATCCGTATATTTTTCCTGCCCCGCATATATTTTGTGGCAGTCTTTGGTCGCCATCCATCCATATTCTTCAAAGTCTTTATACATCTGCTCGACAAGAGAAGTTGTTGGAACAATGATTAAAACATTTCTGTTAACATTAGTGTGAAATCTAACTAATGCATAAATCATCAGAGACTTTCCAGAAGCTGTAGGTGACAGCAGCAACCTTCTATTATATTTTAGTGCCTCGTATATTGCTTTATATTGATAATCTCTTACCTTCAAACTAGGAGGTAGGTGTAATGATTTTACAAACCCTACAACCGACTTGGGAGTAATCATCCCATTCTCACTTAATGGATGTCCAAAATACTTAGACTCCTCCATCTTATATTCATATCCTTTTTTCTCTGCCCAGTCCATTAAGTAATCTATAAGACCACAATAGATCTCTCCTGTACCTGGTGAGTAAAGACGGATCTTACCATCCCACCCTTTCCAACGGCGTTGCTTCTGCATATACTTCGCAGACTCAACTTCAAAGGTGAAGAAATCTGCCAACTCATAATTGATATGAGGTTCTGCTTCAATTTTTAAATAAACTTCGTTCTTCTTACGAATAAGGAGGTCCATAAAACCATGCTACAATTGACTTACGAGATCCAGAAGTAATAGGGCGAACCCTATGCCATTGATCACCTTGGAAAAAAATTGCAGACCAAGGGTTTAACTTAAAAGTTTTATACCTTGGATCTGCATCTGGTCTATATATCTCTAAATCAAATTCCCCTCCCTCGTAATCATCATTTAAGAAAAGAGTCATACTAATTTTTCTCACCATTCCCCTGACAGGTTTTGGATGTTGATCCACATGCCAGTCGTAAAAATCGCCCTCACCATAGACACCAAACTGTACGGGTTCGATGCCAGCAATATTTAAATTCCAATGCGAAGATCTATTGACAGATTTAACCATACGCAAAAGCATGACCAGAAGATCCTTATCTCCCAACCATGCTACTTCTGAACTTCTTGTAGATCTTCGACTACTATGTAACTGTCCCTTGTCCCAATTTAAATCACCAGAGATTGCATTCCTTACAACTTTTATTGCTTGTCGATTGAATTCAACCTCTTTATAATATAGTCCATAATTCATTAGAAACCACTTTTAAATTTCTCCCATTCAATTGCATTTTTAATTTGAAAATTACGGTTGTTGATTTGCCTCAACACCCCCTCTAAAAATGCTAGAACTGTTTCTATGTAGTCTATTTTAAACTGTAGTTTAATGACATCATCATCGGCATCAATAAACATATAGATCTCTTCTTTAGTAGTTAACTTCAAATCAAAAGGCATCTCCTTATACTTCAAAGCAGGTGCTTTACCTTTGTAGTATAACCATTTTTCTTTTACGGTTTGACGCATTTCCAACTCACGTTCTTTCTTCATCAGTGAGAAGGAATTAAAAAACTCCATATATCTCATATGAAGTTGTGGGATCTTTGTAGATTCTTCGCAGTAGAGATCGTTGTCGATCTTACTATCTTTTTTCCAAAGATCTTGTAGTGTTTCTAGATTCATAACGATACTTAAGTGCTTGCAAATGCCATGCTTGTGCTAAACTCTTAGGTCCATCCTGCAGAAGTTTTCTTTCTTTCGGATCAAGAACCCAATTATCTAGTATATACTGTTTCCATTCTATCATCGTTTTGTCTGACTGTTGTTATTTCTTACTTCAAAGATTGTATATTTGAACGTACATGTTGCTGTAAAATAATCATTATCAGCTCCTGTTACATCAAAGGATAGAGTAGTTAATTCTGAAGGGAACAAACTTTTAAATACTACATCAAAATTGACATTGTTATTATTGTTGAGAATTTGTAGAGTCGCATCTGAATACTTAGGATCCTGAGTCGGATCAAAACGACGCAAGTCTCTCCATGTTTGTCTCTCTGTTAAATTTTGAGGAGTACCCAATGCCCTCATCCAGTTGTGCAGTTCCATATAGTTTCTAAGATCTTCATCCACAATGAATGTGATGGTAAGATCACCATACCTCATGTTTCCCTCAATAGGAATCGGTACTGAACCACGAGTGGGAATACTAACTTCGCCCAAACTCATTGTGGGAATCTCTGCCTTCTGACATAAAAATGATGCCTTTGGTGCCTTATCGAGAATGAAAACAAATCCGATAGGGGAAAGGTAATTTTTATTTGTTAGTTGGTCTTGATACCAGTTTGCCATTTCCTTAGAGTTTGACGTTTTCTACCCAACCAGTTGCGACATACTTATCACCGCTGAGAGGAGGGTTGCCTCTATGTGTGTGAGTAAATCCGCCTGGCCAAATCAATAGTCTTCCTTTGATTGGTTTGTATCTTCTAGAGAGATATAAGAATTCGGTTTCTCCTCCTTCCTGTACATCGTTCAGATACATCATATGCGCCAGAACTCTTCTGGTAGATCCCTGACTAGAATCTTCGCAATGCCAATAATGATATCCTCCAGTTTTAGAAGTCTTCTGGATATTTAAATATGCAGATTGCAATTGATACGATGTTAGACGTTCATACTTTGCTGCATACTCGTTCATCGCTTGATTCAAAACTTGATTGTATCTTTTCAAATACATAGAATTCAAATTTTTATCAACCATGAAAGACTCCATTTCAGGTGGAGCATTAGATTCATCCATAAAATAATCAATTGGAAGACAGGAATCTTTTCTACTGTCTGCTAACTTCTTTCCGTTTTGGACGAAACCACCTCGGTTAAAAGCAACATTGCAATCCTTACAGTTATCAAAGTAGTTAATAAAATCAGCAGGATTGAATTCAGTATCAAAAACACCTATGAAATCCTCAAATTGAATATCGGTTATCATAATATAAATGTGGGTATAGTTATTTAGTACATTCCCTGATCGTGAAGGTAGTGCAGAGCATCTTTCAAACTACCTACATGTTGAATTCCAATAGAGATCTGAGGGTATGACGCACCACATCCAAACTCGTCTTGAAATTGAGTGTTAGTAAAATCCTTATCAACATAGTATGTAATCACTTCGTCAAAAGAGCATGCTTCCAAAAGTGATTTTGCTCTTTCACATTCGATGCACTGATTGCTATAAATGATTGCCTTCATTTTTTCTCCTTGTAGGTGATAGTAATTTGATGATACACTTCATCACGATTGTCACTATTGTAAACACGACAGCGTTTTACATCAGCATCCAATATATTCACAACATTATCTAGTTGTAATTGAGTGACAAACTTTTTAAATCCGTCATCCATCCAAGACTTATTAGATCCTGGTGTGTTAAATCCATCCATTACTCAATACCTTTAGGGAACTCTTCAATCTCAGTCAATTCATAATTCCAGTCTTCCATGACTGTATTCGCGTAGAAACGATCAGAAAGCATTTCGATTTCTTTCTCGGCATACTCTCTGGTGGGTGCTTCCAACCAAATATCTATCACCTTACCAAGTCTAAGTTTCTTGATATCTAACTCAGACAATCGTTTGCTACCATCTCTCACAGCATTGCCAGGAGAGTCATCAACCTGTGATCGTAGTCGGATGAATACTAGTGCTTTAAACTTCATTTTACTTCTCCAATAATCCAAGACCGCATACCATGTGGGGTATCGGTAATTAACTCTTGAGTACGTTCTACCACTTCTTGTGGTACAACTAAACAGAATCCAATACCAAGATTGAATACATTACGCATCTCCTCCTCAGCAATATCTCCTGCCTTCTGGAGTTTGTTGAAGATCTCTGGTCGTTCCCAAGCAGAGTAATCAACATCAACTGTAAGACCTGCTGGAAGGCACCTAGGAAGGTTCTCAGGCAGTCCTCCACCTGTGATGTGTGCCATGCCTAGGATAGGAACTTCGTCTAACAGGTGCTGAATGAGAGGGGCATAGATGGTGGTTGGTGTTAGCAACTCAGGCATCTCTTTGTATTTAATATAGTTTCTCCAGAGCATATCATTGACAAGAGTGTATCCATTACTATGAAGACCACTACTCTCAATACCAATGACTACATCACCTTCTCTAATATTCTGACCATCAACAATCTCATTCTTCTCTACAACACCAGTGCAGAAACCAGCAAGGTCATAGTCAGTTGCTCTGTAATGTTCTGCAGTTTCACCACCTAATAGATCCATTCCAGCAAGTCCGCACCCAGTAACAATTCCATATGCAATCTCACTGACATTATTATCGATTGATTTGGCAGAGATATAATCTAGAAAATATAATGGTTTAGCACCAGAACATATAACGTCATTGACGCACATAGCAACAAGGTCCTGACCAATAGTGGTGTAATCACGAGCAATTCTACAAATATTAATTTTAGTTCCGACACCATCGGCACCAGATACCAACACAGGTTTCTCATATCCTGATGGAACTTCCATCATTCCACTGAACCCACCAATGCTAGGTGCCATCACCTTCATCCATTCTACAAAAGATCTACCCTTTTGAATGTTAACACCAGAAGTTTTGTAGTCCATTAGTCTCTACCTAAGCGAATGTATAATGTAATGAGTGATTGTGAGATTAGATCACAAGAATATGTGAATCCAATTTGATCTTCTTTGTCCCAGTGTTCTCTTTGACTCCTAAGGAGTGCAGAGAACTCTTTGATCTTAGCCCGCATTTCTTCTTTTGATAACTTATCCAATGATTTCTCCCGTAATAATACCGTCAAGTCGTTTTAGTTTCCATACAATGTACTCCATGGTGGGGACACACTGGGGATTCCATCCAGCAAAAGTTGAATGTTCTCCACTTGGTATCTGCCAACAGGGAGCATCATCGTTGTCAAGGTCTAGTGACTCACGATATGCTTCGTCACCGAGTAGAACAACTGCTCTCTCTGCTTGATTCAAACTACCAAAGCAAGCAAATCCATTCTTCTTAATCTCCTCAGGGATTTCGTGTTTCATTATTTAAATAATAAACTGCAAACTACATACAATCCCATTGCAGACCAGTATCCCAAAGTTGGTAATCCAAAAATACTTGGTATGACAGCATTCCATGCCAACATAAGTATCAAAGGTACTGCAAGGAGAATTATACCTGCACCTATAAGATTTTGTGATGATTTTTTCATTGGACTGCCAGTGGTTGTAGTCGGTCAAGGATTTCACGATAGGCAGGTACAATATCACCTTCATCGTTTCTGAATAGATCCTTGTCGAATCTTTCGTTACTACCAATCTTCCACAGTCTCATACTGTCAGGACTAATCTCATCGGCAAGATACAAATCACCATGAGCATCATATCCATACTCAACTTTAAAATCTACAAGATCAATACCCATGATATAAAACATCTGTCGGAGATAGTCATTAACTCGTAGTGTCATCTCAACAAAAGGATCGGGATTATATCCCATCAGACGCACACGATCTCTTGTCAGGAGAGGATCGTGCTTGCTATCATCCTTCAGAAAGAACTCAACAATCGGTTGTGGAAGTGGAGCACCCTCTACCAAAGTTGTCTCACGAACAATAGATCCAGCAGCACGATTCCTACAAATAACTTCCAAGGGAACAATATCTACCTTTTTACAAATCATCTTATTTGCACCAACCATATTGATGTAGTGATTGGGAATAAGTTCTTTAGAAAGTTTCTCAAAGATAAGAGATGAGATACTGCAACAAAGAGAACCTTTACCTAGTGGATGATCTTCTTTCTCACCATTACCAGCAGTTACCTTATCATGGTACTCAATGATGACACGATCAGCATCGTCACCTTGATATACTGTTTTTACTTTTCCTTCTACAATTACTTCCATAATTTTTTTAATAACCAACAGGGTTTACATAGTGAATTTTTATATTTTTTCTCCGATGGATCGTAGCATCCAACTTGAGGACACTGATTCGCTGGAATCATGTTGCCACAACTAACGCATTGGGTTTCCCACATCTTCATAGTGTTCTCTCCAATCTATTTGTTGCTTGATCTGGGAAGTCTCTAGGACGACTATCAGTAGCATTATCAGTCTTAGGAGAACCTTCATTCGCCTTCATAGTGTGTTGATAGTTTGGTCGTGGGTATCTCATATAGAATGGATCAGGCATCCAGTATGTTACCTGCCATTCTTGTTCGGGACACAATTCAAGATGCTTCTCTACACTATGAGAGAAACTACCGAGTTGAATGTATCCATCGTGAGTGATACATCTGCCGTTGCCAGCATCAACTACGAACATCATCTTACTACTCATAGCACTTCTTGCTCTGGGTTGAGGTTTTTCACAAATTGCACAGGATCTTTTTCTGACTTATGTACCCAATGGTATCGAATCATTTCAAAAATAGGATCCCACGTTGTTACACAGATGTAATCACTTTTCATTTTTTAGTTTTCTTTTTCTTTTTCTTACCTGTGTGCTTTGCAACAAGTTTATTCAATTGTTCGGCGTTTAATTTATTCAATTGTATATTGACATGCTTGAGAATTTTCTCCTTGCATTCTGTTTTAGTCACGTTGCCTCCAGTCATCAGGTTTGTCTTGCTGAAACCAATTCTTGATATCATCAGCATCAGTAAATCCCTTTTTATGGTTGGATGGATCGGGATCTCCTAAACCCATCCTATTCAGAAAATCGTCTGTGCTACCCTCTTCAATGTTTTGAGATGCTTGGCGTCTTGCCATCTTTAACATCTCATTAGCAGATGTATTTGCCTTAGCAAGTTTCTGCGCCCAGATCATATCATCTAGTTTTACATCTTCATTATTAGCAATACATTTACAAATAAATTCTAGTCGTAGTCTGTATTGAGTTGATAGCATAAAGAAACTCTGTCCCACCAATGTTATTTAGAGTCATAAAGAAAGAGGGGTATAAAACCCCTCTGCACTTCCTTCACACGGTAAAGATATTTAGAATCACATAAGTACCTCTTTACATATTCGTTTACACTTATTCTGATTTGTGGAATCGCACTCAATTAAACATTCATAATAGTCGTTTAACTTCTGCATTTCGATATCGCAGTCATCTACGGTGTCTTCAAAATGCCTCCATTCGTCTAATTGGTTACGCGAAAGTAAGTTGTGCATAGGTTCACTCGGGTTCTGGGGTCAATAATATAGAAAGAGTTTGGGATCACTTTTCTACCTCGCTTAATTCTACAACTATCTATATCAAATGTCAGGGAATTCTGACGTTATGCAACGAATATTATTGCCTACTAATTTATACCTAGGCATAAAAAAAGGACCCCGAAGGGTCCAGTAGTTGTGTATCCTGATGGATCACATAAGGTTTGCAACCTGCACACGACGGTAGTACTTGTTAGCATTGACGGTGAGAGCACCGCTGCCTTGGGTAAGACCACCAGAGAAGGGGTTCGAGACCATGCCGTAGCGAGTCTTGAAGCCGATCTTGGGCTGGAAGGTGTTAGGGTTAATTGCACGAACCTGCTGGAGAGGTACATATGGGCAATAGAACAGACCAGCGTCATAAGGTGAAGTTCCCTTATAACCTGCAACGTAGAAGTGCTTGTCAGCAACGTTAGCAGAGTAAGGATCAACATAGACCTTGATACGACCGTTGAGAGTACCAACCAGAGTGCTGGAGGTGTCATCAACGCCAGTCAAAGCGTTGTTGCCTTGGAGAGCAGGGGTATAATCAAGTACGCCTGCCATGCCGAGAGCAGAAGCAACGTCTGCAGAACAGACGAGGATGTTGCCCTTCCCGCGACGAGTTTGCTGACCAATTGCGTTAGCATCGCGCTCAATCTGGAACAGAAGTCCTTTGAACTTCTCAACAGACCAGCGACCATTGGAGTCAACATCCAAGTCGAAGATACCAGCGTTAGCGGTATTGTTCTGAGCACCAGCAACAGCGTTGGTGAAGATGGTACGAACAACCTCACGGTTGATTTCAGCAAGGATCTCAGTGCTGAGGATGTTGGCGAGCTCTTGCTCGGCATCCAAACCATGAATCGCCTTGAGGTCCTGTGCCAGCTCGATGCTGTACTCAGCTTTCAGCGCTCTAGACTTCGCAGTAACGGTGACTTTCTCGATCGAGAAACCCATCTCACGGAATGCCGTGTTGGTTGCGTTGCTGTCGTCAAGTCCTTCAGCAGTAGCAGTGCTCATGCCAGCGGCATCACCAGTCTGCTCATAGGTTCCAGCAGGGGAATCGTTGAGAAGACCAGGGTTGTTACCCTCAGCATCGTTGTTAGCGGAGCTAGAAGCACCAGGATCGTATGCGTTACCTGCACCACCAGAGAAACCTGCATTAGGCTCATTGAAGAATGCTTCGTCGTAACCACCAGCGTTGGGATCTCTCTCAGCACCGTAGTTAGTACGCATTGCGAAGATCAGTCCAGTAGGACCAGTCATCGGTTGAACGCCTGCGATGTCGTAAGCGATCAGTTGTGGCATTGAGCGACGGATCAACGAGATCAGTACAGGGTCGAAACCTGCAACAGGACCAGTTGCTGTGCTGCCACCAGTGTAGCCAGTTGTTTGAAGTGTTTCGTTGAGGATTTGACCCTCTTCGATTTGTGCCTTCTCTTGATTTTCCAGGAGTTGTGCAACAACGCCGCGCTTATGGGAATCTTCGATCTCGGGGAGAGCGTCGTGATTCAGAACGGGTGCCCACTTTTCCTGGAGTTGCTTTAAATCAGCCATTTGATTTGTTACTCCGAAAGTTAGTAGTAAAGTTAATTATTTGGACCAGCGAGCGAGAGCATCGACGTATTTCGACATCGATCCGCTTACTGTTTCTTCGACAAGGGGTTCCGCTGCTTCTACACTGGGGTCGCTTGCAGATTCTGCAAGTTCAGCCTTTCTAGTGAAGTAGGATTCCTTAATCGTTTCGACTTTCTTTTGAAAGTCTTCTTCAGTTTCAAACTCAACACCCTCTGCGAGAGAAGCAAGCTTCTCCTTTTGGGTCTCAGCGAGTCCCGTAGCGCATTCGTTCACAATTTCCATTTTGACAAACTCACCAATTCTCTTGTTCAAAGATACGTTGGTGTCGATTTGCTCGTTGAGTTTAGCTTCCATATCATCAAGCTCACCTGCCATTCCATCTAGCAGGTTAAACTTCTCTTCTGGAACACTGAAATTGTGCTCCATGAAAAGACCTTTTAGACCGTTGAAGAACGATTCTGCCATCTCGGTCTTAATGCCGTGCTCGATCTGGAGAGCATTCTCCTTCATCCAGTTTTCGGCGGCATAAGTGAGATAATCGTCAACCTTCTCGGCCAATTCTGTTTGAATCTTCTGCACCTCTTCGGTAAGCGTAGATTCAAATGCTTCTTGCAACGCAGTTAATTCAGTATTAACTTTTGCTGTTACTGCTGCTTCAAAGATTGTTGCAGCACGCTCTCGGAATTCTTCTGAGAGGTCTTCACCAGCGACAAGAGCGTTAACATCTTCAGTAAAGTCGTACTTGGTTTCAGCGATTGTTTCTTCGCCATCTTCCTCAGTCTCCTCCATTTTAGCAGATGCGTCAGAAGGTTTGGTTGAAGGAACAGGTGCTTTACCTACTGGCTTAGCAGCAGATGAACCTGCATTCTTCGTACCTTTAGCACCTTCTTCTGAATCGGTGTTAACGTCGATAACTTTAGTGGCACCACCTTTAGAAGTGTCAATGGATTCACCAGGTTTTGCGTTCTTGGTGACAGGGTTAGAGCCTTCGTCCACTTGCTCCATATTATCTAACTCTTTATCGAGGGTCTCAGACATTTGTAAAAACTCCGTTATACTTTGCGTTGTCTTTATTTATTTATAAATCACAAACTCTTCAAAAATGCTGCAAACGCGGAGATTTTACGCTCCTGCAGATTAATGATAGTTGCTTGATCAATTTCTTGTTTAATTTCTGCTACTGCAGACTCTTTTAGGATACCATTATCCCAAACCCACTCCTTACCTTCCATGATGCCATTTACAAAAGCATCAGGTGCTGAGGGATCAGCGACGATATCAGCAGCAGTTGCAAGCATGAAGTCGTCCATAACAACATTGCAGTTCTCTTCCTTGCGGATAGAACCCATACCTCTAGATGAAACACCTAAACGTACTCCCTCACTTAAGAGGTCTTTTGCAATCTTACCCATAGGAGTTTCGAGTAACTTTGCCTTACCGATAAAGTTATTCCCGTCTTCCTTAAGAGAAAGAATTTTGTGAGAAACGCGGTCAAGATTGATAGAAGGTCCATCAGGATGACCTAATTCTCCAAGGGCACGCCCCTTTTGAATGTAGTTCTCATCATATTTAGCAACTTCTCTTGCCAAAGTTTTCTGAGGATACATCCTGTTATTACGGTTTTTAATTTCCGATTGCAGAAAGATACCTTCAATGAAGTAACTCTTCTTGCCGTCATTCTCCTCGCAGAGAAAATCGACACTCGTAATTTCTTCAGCTATCAGTCTCATCTGTCTATTCCTCAGGTTGTTGTTCAGCGGTAGGTTGCTCCACCTCATCGGCGGGAGGATCCCCTGGTTGGCGTCCATCAACTTCTACAGTTTCAGGTGCCTCATCACCGTCAGGTAAATTATCTGCAATTTCATCTGCAGAATCCTGTGCGGTATCATCTAATTCAAATCCCATACTCTGTGCAAAATCAACTTTACGTTGTTGAATTGCGTCAAATGCTGCAGCACTCAGAGCATCGTTTACAGAATCGATTGCTTTCGCTTTATCGTCTCCGAAAATTTGTTGTACAATTTGTTGTGCAATTTCGCTTGGCATAATAATACTCTCACATTGTTATTTATTATTTAGAATTCTCCTCTTTTTAGATCACCCGCGTCTGCCGTAGGTTGCTCTTGAGCGGACATGTCATCTGCTTCTGGGGCAGCGCCAGGATCCATAGAAGGATCCATTTCTTCATTAGGATCAATAATAAGACCTGCTTCTCGTTCAGCACCGATTTGTTCATCAATCTCCTTAATTTCCTGTGCAGTTTGTTTCAGGACTTGACGACGCATATAATCCAAGGAGAAGTATTTGCCGACGTAAGGATCCATAACGTTAACTTGATTCATACGCTCATTACGAATTTCAATTTCCTTCAGTTCAGTGAAGTAGTTATCCGCAATAAAGTCGAATTGGATGTGCTCTTTCATCTCATCCCATTCTTCAATAGACATAACGCCTTTGAGAATAAGTTGAGTTTTTAAGAGATCCATAAAGAGTTCAGAGAACCTTTTACGGAGACGTGCAATAAATTTCTGGAACTTTACTTCGTCCCTAGTAATTTCAGCAGCACGACCAATATTAAATGTAGTCTCAGTTTCAAGTCTCGATGAGGGCACGTTCAAAGCTTTGTATAGCTTCTTTTGGAAATACTTAACGTCTTCCAGTTCACCGAGGTTTTGCCCGCCAGGAAGGGTAGTGATTTCTGTACCGCGCCCTCCCTCGCGTCTTGGAAGCCAGAAGTCCTCCAACATTGACATGAATTTCTTGTCGTCTCTTATCTCACCCGTATTGGCATCATAAACCATCTTATTACGATAGCGTCCCATGACCTCACGCAGATACTGTTCTGCTTTATTCTTGGGAAGATTGCCTACATCAATATAGAAAATTCTACGTTCGGGTGCTCTACTCAAACGATAGATGACCAAAGAGTCTTCAATCATTCGCAGTTGGTTAACTGCTTTGATTGCTTTATGTAAGTGGGAAAGAGTCATGTTCTTATTGAGATCCTGGATACCAGAATGACAATAGGTAACAGAATCATTGGAAATTTTAATCCCTTGATTCGTGGAGTTCTTCAGACCCTTTGGGTTGTACAGAAAATAATCTGCAGATTTCTGAGTAAGTTGAGTATTAATATCAACGCCGCGCATTTGCTCTGGACGTTTTTCTTCATACTCAGTGACCTTGCGAATCTTACGTGGGTCGATATATCTTAACTCTGTAAGACCACCCCTAGGATTCTTGGGATCAATAATCTTATGGTAGAAGAGTCTTCCATCTACATACCATCTACGAAAAATCTCATAAGAGCGATTGTCAAAATCTAACAATCTAAGAATTTCTGAAAATTCTTCTCTAATGAGTTTTTTAATTTTATCCGATTGTTTTAGGTTGGATAACTCAACCTCTACAGGTACATCATCAAAATTACCGCAAATAGTTTCATTTACGATATCATCAACTGCACTATCACATTCGGGTTGTAGAACCATCTCTCGGTAACGAGTGATAAGTTCATAATCATTACGAACAGTTCCGTCGAAATCGACAGAATATCCATAGTATCCGCCACCTACAATAGGTTGCGAACCATCCATAGAATCTTTTTGAACAAAAGAAGGTCCCTTAGGAACCTTCTTCGCTCTTTCAAGTGAAAATCCGAAGAGCTGATCAGCCATTATAATTAAAGTGTTTCAGTCCAGTTCTATTTATCAGTTATCCACGGAACTGATTGGAGTCCAGTATTGAGTCTGGAGTTCCACCGTGAATTCTTCGATAGCGTCGTTATTACCGAAGTCCAGATCAATTGCAGCAATTGCACTGGGGAACACGTTATAGAATCTGTAAGACTTAAGAATCTTAGGCTTCTCGCCATCCTTAATATCTCTTGCCAACTGATGAACAGTCATGTCTGCAAAATATCCAGTAGCGTCATCGCTATCACCAAGACCTGCTGCCTGAGTGAAGTTCTCGTTATATGCTTGAATGCTTGATGCCCACAATTCAAATGCAGTACGCAACGTGAAGTTGCTGTCATTTTGACATGTGATGGTCCAAGGTTCAAACGTTCTGTCTCCAGCAATCTTTAATACGCGACCTCTGAAAGGAACTTCAATAACACCAATCTGAGAAGCAGGAAGGTTTGCTGCGCGAACAGTAAACTTACCAAGTTCAACTAAAGAAGCGTTATTAATAATACCTGAGGGGAATGCGAGATCTACTTGGAATAGATTAGGGCGTGCAAAGTCCGATGCTACATTTGCCTTAAAATCGTCGAGGGTTCCTCTTTTTGCCATGGGTTATAGTTTCTCTGTTCAGTTTTATTTATTAAAATAAAAAATTTCAGAGGTTCTTGCGAACCCCTGAAACTACAGGTTTATTTGAGTTTTAAATTACTGAGCGACTTCGCTAAATGCAACACCAGTTCTGGTTGCAATGAAGGACAGAGTAATGAAGTTGATTGTACGTGTGGGCTTCACGAAGATTTCCGCAAAGAATTCGCCACGATCAACTGCCTCAGGTGGGTTGTTGTCAGAATCACACTTGATCAGGAAGTCCGTTACACCACGACGACCTTGAACGTCACGCATGTATGGTTCAACGATGTTGAGGAACAAGGAACGCTGCGACTCATCATTCTGTTCAAACAGTTGATTCTTAGCAGCACCACTGATGACACGCTCAATAGTGAGGAACAAACGACGGACGTTGATTCTATCGAATGCAGATGCGAAACCGAGAGCAGTCTTATCACCGAACAGGACTACGCCTTGACCAGGGAAAGATACAATTGGATTGACGCGAGCAGCATACAGACGATCACGTTGGGTCTTAGTAGGAGTGAATGCAAGTTTGATTGCATTTCTCAGGACACCACGTTGGAAACCAGCAGGAGAGAACCAAGGTTCTGCAACTTCAGTTGTCTGTAGGCAAAGTCCAGCAACGTCACCGTTACAAGGAACGTAACGATATACATCGTTATACTTGTCGTAGATGTACTTATAACCTGAATCAAATACCAGGTAAGAAGAACTAGGCAACTGATCAAAGAAGTTAACCAAGTTGGTAGTAACCGTGGTGGTGTTACTAACACCGATGACACTGCCACGGCGAGGAGAAACAAATACCATGCAGTCTCTACGCTCTTCAGCAATGCTGACCAGTGAAGCAACCTTAGCGATTGCAGATGAATCATCAGCACCAGATGGACCCGTGAGGATGTAATCAATGGTTTCAGACTCAGGATCTTCTACCAGTTGATATGCACTAGAAATATCAGAATTTAAGATAGTGTAACTACCACCAGAGTTGCCATAGTCAGCACCACTCTCAAGACGATAGTAGAAAGTAGCATTGTTCTTAGAACCTACAGTTGTACGACCTTCAGGATATGAAACAGAACCAGCAGTTGAACGGAGTAAGTTGAACTGACGTGCGTTAGCAGTTAATCCCCAGTTACCATCTGCAGCAGATGCTTGAGCACTGAACAATCCAGACTCATGCTTACCCCAGAACAGATACTCAGACTTTTGCTTAACTACTTCCTTATAGAAGTTAACTTCACCGACAGAAGTCTTAGCGTCACTTGCCTTAGAAAGACCAATGAAACGCTCAAGAACAGCACCAGTTGTTCCAGTAATTGCGCCATCAACATCAACGATGAGGATATGAACCTCATCACGGAATCCACCTGCATTGTTTGCATAGAGTGATGTAGCAGGACGAGCTGCAACATTAATCCACTTAGCACCAGGAAGATACTCACGCTCAGCGTACTCGCTACGAACCGAGGTGAGTGCTGAAGCGTTACTGTTAGTATCAGTTAGGCTATCAGCAGCAGCAAACTCAATGCTACCTTTATCTAAAGCAATCAGAAGACGACGCTCAATGCCACTAGCAGCAATAACACAGGTGTTGCTACCTTGGGTTACAACTTGAGCATCAGCGACGATACCAGTAACACCACCAGCAGGAAGACCAATTTCAAGTTTCTTGTTAGCGGGATCCCATGCAAGAACATCAATTGTCTCGTTAGAACCACCAATAGCAATTGTGGTTGCAGTACCAGGAACAAAGTCACCAACAACAGTTTCAACCGTCAGAGCGATGCTGTACTTGAATACTTTACCAGCGGCACCAGATGTTGCTGTAACTGCTTCGTCAGCAACGAACTCAGGATCATTACCAGAACCAGGAGCGGGGACAACGGCAATCTGATCAGCACCAGCGTCAGTAACGAAAACACCAATGGAATTGCCCTTTGTACCAGCAGTTCTAGCTGCCCATGTCCAAGTATTGACAGCACTCTCATAAGTGGTTTCATAATCTTGAAGATTTTTAACCAGAGGAGCAGTGCCAGTATTGACAGCGTTTTTCAGTGCAGAAGAATTTACACGGATAGTTTTTAATTGACCACCGTAGGAGAGAAATTGTGCAGCAGTATACCAATACTCATAGTTGGAATCATTGGGCTTACCGAAACGTTCTGCAAGTTCTCTTTCGTTAGAAATTTCGATTACTTCTTCTACAGGACCGAGCTCGAACGGTGCTGCGATTACACCAACGTTTGCGGTTGATAATGTGGTAATAGTCGTCAGGTCTCTTTCCTGAATGACTACACCTGGCGATAATTGATTAGCTGCCATGTTTAAAATTCTCCTAGAGTGATTCCAACATCAGATGTCTAAGATTATTTATATTTTTCAAATGTCACTTATACTCCCACATGTAAGACTTATCCCCATATTCCGCGACCTTCCAAACATCACCTTGAGCATCTGCAAAATAATCATCTTCCATTCCGTCAGTAACAAATCCGAACGGAGCCATGTCCTGTTCTATCATATCTCTTTGATCTTCATAGATGCGTTGTCTTACATCATTATCATGCATCTCTTTGAAGTAGGGTTGCATTGCCATCCAAGCAAAGATAACCAAACACATTGCTAAGTCATCATTACACCCGTCTTCTGCCTGGAATGTTTGACCCTTCGCTATAAAAGTTGTCAGTTCTGCAATAGTATCATAATCATTTATAAGGAGTTTATCATCTTCAATCAATGCTTTGAGATTAGAACATCCAATCTGCTTTGCTGCAGATGACATCTTAATTCCCAGTTGAGTTTTCTTACCAGAGAAACCTTGACCTAGTTGTTGTCCCGCACGACCACGCATTGAACACATCAATAGATTTTCATACTCTAAATCAAACTGAATGATATCTGCGACCTGTCCGCCAATGTCATTTACCTCACATAGAATGTATGCCTGATTATAATTTTTTGCTACATCCGTAATGATGTTTGGAAATACTATAGGTTTGATTTCATTATTTTTATATCTAGCAACCATTTTATATGGGATAGTTGTAGTGTCCATTACTGTAAACGCTGAATAGTCACTACCAACACCACGCGCCACATCAACAGTAACAACATAATTATGTTCTGGGATAGCAGTTTCAAATACTGCAAGACCTCTATTTTGTTGTGCAGGATCGTGATACGGCATGATCCTTAATTTACTAGGAGAAATCAACGTATCAACAGATCCTAAGAACTCACACTCAAACTCAACTCGGAACTGTTGTTCTGATGTGTTCTTAATAGTTTGTTCTTTCCATACCTCATCTCTACCTGGTACTTCTGACCAATGCACCTCAGTGGGAATGTATTCATTTGATCCACGCTCTGCATCATGCCAGAGTTTGTAGAACATATTCATCCCGTGTGGCGTGGAGATGATAATTACCTTTGTGCTTTTACCAGAAGATATAGTAGGATAGACAGATGAAAAGAACTGTTCAGCAATGTGATTCGGAATAAACGCGAATTCGTCCAGAAAAATGACATTAAAAGACATGCCCCTAACGGCGCTAGCCGAAGTAGAAGCAGCCATAATTTTAGATCCGTTCTCCAGTTCCAGACTCCCCCTGTTCCATTGGAGGATTCCTTGCTGGAGCCACTTTGGAAGATTCTCATATGATAGTTGTAAGCGTTGTAGCATCTCACGGGCAGTCGCTGCTTTGTTTGCAAGGATTGCTACGTTAACACTTGGATTAAATAACACATACCATAATAGATATGAAGTAACAATAGTAGATTTACCGCTCTGCCTTGGTAGTTTTGCAATATTAAATCTTTCGGCATGAAACTTCGCTACCATTTCTTCTTGGAAATGATACATGTCAAAAGGAATTAAACCCTTATCAAGAGAGACAATCTTGATATAATTTTTGATAAAATATACAGGATCTTCTGAGCATTTCAGTACCTCGGCAACCTCATCTGGTGTGAAATCGAGAGCAGTATTTGCTTTCTTTAGATTAGGATTACCAAGATACTGATCATTATTCATACTAATGTACCATGCTGTCTGCGGATTTCTCGCAGTGCTTCTAAATTCATATCCTTAGTACCACCATCATAGGCATGAGCATATCCTTCGGTGATCATTTGTTCATTCAGCGATACTTCTGCATCTCCGATATATAACCAGCCAAGAAGGCGACCGTACTTACCCATACCGCCAACCAATTCAGTTCTAACAGATAACTCATCTTCTCCTGCAATTGCCCCTTCTAGTTTTTCTTTCATCCAGTTGGTAGCATCTAGTCCCAGAGCTTTCTCCTCAAGGTTTCTAGTTCTCTTCTCTGGCGTATCAACTCCTGCAACTCTAACTCTTTCTTTCTTGTATAAATCAAACCCGAGGTCGATAGTAACATCAATAGTATCACCATCAAGGACACGGTTGATCTCCGTCACTCGGAAGTTGTAGCAGCTCTTCCTGCTCGGTGGTGTCATTGCTCCCATCTTCTAACTCTGCAAATGCTTGTCTTAGTATGTATATGACTACAAACAATGCACCTGCAACTGCAAGTATCACACAGATAATCACCGACCACACAGGATCAACAACACTATCAAGAGGTCGTAATAGTAAATTCATTTCCTAACAGGCCAAGTAAGTTCCATTCCTACCGTAAGTAATAGGACAAATCCAAATACAAATATTCCGCTAATCATGTTTTCTCGCAAAAGGTTCCCAATGTTCCCATCCATGCTTATGAACTGCCCACATTCCTATGATAGGAACAAAGACAAGACACCATGCTAGGAATCCACAACCCCATGGATTGTTTAATACTGTTCCGCAAAATCTGGCAAACTGTAACATCATGATGGATAAGCGTTTACTAAACTCCAGGATACAAAACCTACGATTGCACCAAATATAATTGTTGCTGATAGACTAGTTTCTGGTTTCATTTCTTTTTTTCCAAAGTTCTAGAAAATACCGATCGATTTGATATAGATCACCTTGAGGTGGTTGCTCTTCAATCTTAGACCATTCATCACAAAGATCTCTCATCTCAATTGTAATATGATCTGGTCGAAACATTCTACCGAATGACGACATGGCAAACGCAAACCGCATTCTAATGCGCTGTTCCATTTCCTGAGTAGGCGTCGGTTTCATAATAGTTATTTTCACCTTTTCGTAACCCGAAATAAATGGTGGCACATACAAAGGGTAGTGATCCGAAAAGTAGGACATTAGATAACGTCATTGATTTTATCCTCGTAGATTTTAATTAACTTCATTGCTTGCTTTTTATCACATCCTTCAGGTGCATTCTTAATACATCGAAGAATTAATTCATCATCACTAATAGAAGGTTTAATAGTAAACCCCCACCTATCAACTTCACCTTCAGTAGGTGCTTCGACGTAATCAAATTCAGAGGGCATTACCTGGTGATAGCGATTGGAAAATTTTAGAACATGCATTTACAGCATGGGTTGCTCCATATACTCCAGAGAAGATATATGAGATACCTAACTTGGAACAATACAGTTCCAGTTCCTTACATTTTGAGATGTCATTGGTGCTGTAATCAATAACAATATCACCCTCTTCGAGTAATGGCAGCAACTCATCTAGAGTGTCTTCTGCTTTTTGCTCGGGACATGTAATCTGAAAGATACCAGGAATCCTACCAGCACTAGTAAACTTCTTAGCATCAGATTTAACTGCCTGGACAAGATACTCTATTGAGGTTACACAACCACTGATATGTCCTGCTTCATATTGACCACAGGCATTCTCATAGTTAGTGCTACTGTAACCCCAGACTTCAATACCTTTCTCAAGCATACGGCGGGCCATTCCCTCACCTCTACGCCCCAAACCAATCATTCCTACTTTCATAATTTTAACTCAACTTGATACTTTTGCTGTGCGAGACTCTGATAGTTTTTCAACAATCACACCCAATTCATTGTAAACTCTATCGCCAACTGTGAATTGTCGTTGACGTTTTTTGACACATGCTATGATCGTATCATAGTCACTTTCGGTAAAATTTGAAGTCATAAAATTCTCCTACAATTTAATTTGTAACCATGGTAATAGTGGATCTATGACTCCAATGAGTCGAAGAAGACCCTCAGCAAAAAGTGCGAGAACAACCCAACCAACACACATACTGATAATTCCAGCATTACGATTATGCTTTCGTATGGCATCGTCAATCATCTCCTGCACTTCTTCTTTAGTTAAAGACATTTACTCCACATGAACTACACCTGTCATACCTGCACCTTGATGAGGACCACAGAAGAAATTATAGTCCCCTTTGTCTGCAAATACAACATCTTGTGATTCTCCTGGAGCAAATAGTAATGCTTCTCTGGAAAGATCTGCACGACCTTCTACAATAATATTGTGAGGAGGTAGTGATTCATTGATAAAATGAACCGTATCACCTGCAGAGATTGTGATCTCATTTGGTGAGAATGCTAGGTTGCCGTTAGCACCCATTGATACATCGACTGCCCACACAGGTAGAGCGATGAAAAATGAAGCAATGAAAGCAATTAGAATTCTCATAAAAAAATATGCAACTACACTATCTATGACTAGACTTTCGCTGCATATCTACTAACTGTCAGGCATCACTGACTTCTTCATCAGACCATCTAATTGGCCATCGACATATCCTCTTCTATACTCCCAAGTTTGACCACCAATTGATCCTCTCTGAGGATTAATACACTTTGTATAGTCGGGATTTTCTTTACTAATATTGTTGCAAACCAGTCCAGCAAGATCTAACTCATTACCTTTATTCCCAGTGCCACTCCACATATGCTGCCCGTTAAGCCAGACAGCACCACACTTAGCACACTCTTTCCTTTCCATGGAAAAGTCTGACACTTCTTTTGGATCAGTCATTGCTGCAGTATCCTCGTGGTATAATTTTACTTATTTATTGTACCATACCGATACAATTTGTCAATTGATCAGCAATTCCACTTCCTTAGTGACTTAGACAGACGATCATCTCCAGTGTTGTTAGATGCTTTCTGTCTCTTCCTCATGCCTTTCATTCGAGCGCAGAAGGATGCCCTGCGGGGATTTCCAACCTTTGTGCTTGGTGCTTTGAGGTCAGATCCTGGATTTTCCTTTTCGTAAGACTTTCGTCCTTTTTCATTGAGTCCTCCTTCGGAGTTCTTTCCTGACTTTTTTGTCCAGGCTGCTCCTTCATTTTGAACTTCCTCTGGAACGCAGTTGGGTACTAGTTTGCCACCTTTCTTTTTCATACCAGCTTTCTTATATCCCTGCCAACACTTCTCTTGAAACTCTTGGAATGTAATTCCTTCAGACTTATTACCATAGTTACTAGCACCCTTCTTACGGCACTGTACTAATCTACCACTAGCATATGCAGAAGGCCATACCTTTGCACTTGCTTTTACTTTCTTATAGCAAGCATCCTTCTCGCCTGCTTTTTCATTGACAAAATCTTCTTTCTTCATCTTATTTGCTTTCTGACGTTTACCCCAATCCATATAAGATTCGCCCTTACGGAGTTTCTTAGGATCTTCTTTTGGTTTAGACGCAGCAGCGCGATCTTCACGGGCACGAGCATTAGCACCAGGACCACCCAATTTACGATCCTTTTCAGGATCTGGATGCCAGAAATCACCACGCTCTAGAATAGTTTCTTCTGTCTTCACGTTTTTTGCCTTCCCTTTACGATCTGGGTTTGGATCTTCAGCATTCTTACGACGGAATGCTGCTTCCTCTTCGCCTTTATTTAGGTTTCTTTTCATTTTACTAGACCCACATTTAGGTTTAGTAGTCTGACCAGGTTGCTTTGCACAAGGTTTTCCTGCATACTTACCACCAAGTTGTACCCAACCAGGTGTTCCATCAGATGATTTACTCTTACCAAACCAGTCACGAAGAGAATTATCTCCAGACTTGTTTGCTTCTCCAAATACATCTTTGTATGTTGGCGGCATTTTAGACATCTCTCCCATAGCCATTTTGTTTGCAGTTTTATGCATCACCTCTTTGGAGCGACCTCCATAGAGTTTACTCCACCTGTGCTTACCCTTCATCATACCCCTAATGTATTTCTTAGCAGTACCATTGACGGCAGGTGGAACATCTGATGCAAAACCCTTTGACATATCAACCGCCTACAACTTGAATTTCTTCAACGACGATTGCTTGACCAGTTGCAGCAATACTTACACAACGCTTGATTACTGCTTGAGATCCGCCGTAACCATACGTGTAATCTGCAGGTGCAGCAGAAGAATCAATGTCGGTGCTAATAGAATTAGGAGTTACTGCAGTAACTTTCTTACCTACTGTTCCTGCCGACAAGAAAGCAGCATTGATTGCAGGAGATGTACCAGCATCTTCTACTGCAATGAAGTCATCTACTGAGAATGGATGTGTGTTGGTAACTTCGCCAAGGTTTGTGCCGAGTTGATAATCTGCAGTCGAATCATCGACTCCTTTTACAATTCTTGCTTGACCAGGTTTGCCACCCTTGAGCAAAAGTGCTTGGTCTTGAATGAGGGTAATTGCAGGACCACCATTGAATGAAACTGTGGCGTCACCTGCAGTTGCGACTACGCGATAGTATCCAGTCTGTACAACTTGATACTCGGTAGCATCAGCAGCGATTGCATTTGTGCTTAAAACATTTAATACTGTCATGTCGTGTTAGTTCGTGTCGGTATTATTTATCTCTTTTTGCTTCTTTAACATCTTTTGTAAGTCCGCAGTACTGCCAACAAACATCGTGTTATTAACAGTAGACGGTCCAGACTTCTTTTCGTCTGCATCTAAATCCTTCATCTTTTTTTGTAAGTCAATCAATTTGTCAGCAGTGTCTGCTACATGTTTAATAAGCTGACCTGCAACTTCATAAGCACGAGGATGATCTGACGCTCGTGCCACGTCAAGTATGCCATCTACTGCCTCCTGACCTTTCATTACCAAACTATGTAACTGAGCACGAGAATACTCATAGTCCTGTTTAACATCAGGAGTATCTGTTTTTTTAAGTTCAGGTTTTACTTTTTCAACATGCTTTTGGAGTTCAGTAGGTTCTGTTCCAAAAGCCTCAGTTAGTCCATCAAAAGGATTGCCCATAGTTAAATAGTCTCATCAGCCCCACTTACGGGATTACGTTTTTTAGTATCTGTAAATTCGGAATAGATCTCATTGAATCCGAAATCATCATCAGCATCTGCTGTAATGGGATCGGGAGTAACTGTATAACGAACTTCTCTTGGTGCCGAAGTTGTATCCGTACTTGAATACATATCGGTAATAACTTTCTTGATGACCTTGCTTTCGGTAACAGGACCGTACAGATAAGTTTTTACTGTAAACTGTAACGTGTAAATGACTGCTCTGCGCGTTGAGAAGTCACCTTCATAATCATCTTGGTAATCAATATTAGACAAGACCACAGGAACATCCTTGGACTCATTCATTGCTGGCAATAATTTAACCGAAAGATTATAATGCGGTTGAAAGAACGGTAGGATCTGTTCTAAAATTTGCAAACCATCTTCTTGATTCTTAGATATAATAGAAAGTTCAAACCCTAGATTATAGGGAACGGGCATAAAAACATTGCTGTTTTTATCGGAATCATTTGCAATTTTAATTTTTTGAGTAGGTGATACCTTCCTAGCAGAATCATATTGAATACTATTAATCTCAAAAGAGATTCTAGGTAGAGTAATCTGGACTCTTTTGTTAGTAGGATCAGGTACTTGATCTAGACGCGCCAGAAACTTTTGCTTAGGACCGTATGCCAGAGGCACTTTCATCACTTCGTCAGAACGACGAATTTCGATGTTGTTGAACAAAGTTCCAAACGCAACAACAGTCTTTCTAAAAATTTCGTTATATGAGTATGTGCCTAACATCAGATTGTAGTATCAGTAGTGGATCCAACTGAACCAAAGGGATTACCTTCGGTGAAGTCTAGAATATCATCATCAGCAGTTTCAAAGGAATAGTTCTGATCGATGCTATCTGCAGTGTTGGTATTATTTAGAGTGTTATAAGATTCTGGACTCCAGAGAGCACCAGATGTCAATCCTTTAATTGTTTCTGAAGTATTGAAGGTTCCTGATCTATTGATAACTTGGAGTTCTCTTGAAGAACTATTCCAGGATTTGACTTCTGCTCTAGAATCTTTGGGAGAGTAGTCCACCGATACAGTAGGTGCACTAGTATAACCTGTGCCCCCACTTGTAACAGAAATACTAGTGACAATACCAACACTAGAAACCGTAGCAGTCGCTGTAGCACCACTTCCACCACCTCCTGTGATTGTAATAGTAGGTGGTAGAGCAGACTTATAGTGCTCTCCACCATCGGTAACTGTAAAGGATGAAACTGCATCACCAGTAATTGCTGCAGTTGCTGTAGCAAGATAGAGATCACCAACAATCTCTTCACCAACAGTAAAGTCGCCAGAACCTCCAGCGTCCATTACTAGTTTGATACTATTAGCAAACGCTGTTTCAATAGCATCAATTTCAGTAACACCAGTATCAAGTTCTTCGTCACTGTACTCAAAGAGTTCACATTGACATTCCCAAACGTAACCCTTTCCTAATTGGTAGAAAGGTCGTTCTGCTTCTACAAACTTGATCTCAAATAAATGTTTTGTTCTAGGAAAATATATTAAATCTCCTTCGTTTGGTCGTCCTTCAACATTGAGGACTTCCAAGTCATCAACTTTTTCTTTAAATTTTTCACGGGAGAAAATAAACGTCGTCTTATCTTCGACGCGAACTCCAAATTTGCTAAGTAACTCGCCTTGCCCTTCCCATCCATCAACATTATTGACATAAGCCCTGACTGCCCTCGCGCTGTCAAACGACGAATCAATGTCTTCTCCGAGGATCGTATCACGGTTGACCAACGTGCGAGGAAGGTAGAAAATATCTTGTCCATATATTTCAATGCTTTCGACAATAAGATTCTCCATGAACTTCTGCTCTTGAGCAGACCCATTAATATTCAATCTACACGATGATGTATAATCTGATTGTACGCAATCTGATGGATTTGGGTTTGTATATGCCATATTAGCCTACAAGATCGAGAGGGGGAATTTCATACATATTACGAAGTGATTCTTCTTGGTCCTTCTTAAACTGACTAGCATCTTCAAGAATCTGACGACCATTAAGAGTCACACCACCAAGCATTTGAATGCCATCATACTTACTAAGATTACGACCCCATTGCTGTTGGAACAATGCTTCCACGTAATCTTTCAACCAGGAATCATTATACATGCCAGTAAAAGTATCTGGATCTTGACGCATAACAACTTCTACTACAATTTGATTGCCAGTCTGTAAATCTGCCCAATCAAAGTCTAAGTAAAGTCTTCCCTGATGTTCATTAAATCTTACCCTACGATCTTTTTGTGAGTTAGTAACAAAGTCAAGAGTCTCAAGGTATTGAGATGTCATAAAGTAGTGAAGAATGTGTCCATGCGTCATTGCATAGATGTCATTCAGGAAGATCTGGTATTTGATATTGAAGATATTACCAGGGACAATACTAGAAGCACCGATAGAAGTATAAACATGGTTAACACCTAATACACCAGGAGGAAGTGATACATACTCATTCCCTTCTGTCCAATCAGTACCACTGATAGCACTACCAGTTCTGGCAGCAGTCTTAATGGCATCAGTTACTTCAATTTTGATGAATGCTTTGTAACTTCCATTGTAATGAAACTCTTGATAGTAATCAATTGCTTCTTCGATCAGGTCATCCAATTGCTCATCACAAACGTTGATATCAATAGAAGGATATCCTAAACGTCTAAGAGCATAGTTTTTTAACTCAGTTTTAGTAGCGGGTCTAGTTGCGGACATTTGTTATCAAGCGAATGAGGAGATAGTAAGAGTAGTAACATCATTAGCACTGACGACTTCTCCAACTTTGAAGAATCCATCAACAGTATCAACGGTAATTGCACTACCAGCGAGGGCAGTGATAACACCTGTGGTGCCACTGGTAGCACCTGTCACAGTTGCACCGACTTCCATCGTTGTGATATCAGTCAGATTCAGTGTTGCATTAGTGGCAACAGTAGCAACATCAACTGTACCACCTGCAGCAGGGTTGAGACCGTCTGCTCCAGTGGGTTGAACAATAGTGATTGTCTCACCAACAACATATCCAGTACCACCGTCGTTAATAGTAACGTTAGTGATTGCACCAGCAGAGGCAGCAATATCAACAGTGAATGAGGCAGATCCAGATCCACCTGTTGTTGCCAGAGCAGTTCCTGTGACATAGTTAGAACCGCCTGCGAGAGATGCTAGGTTCAGTGACAATACCTTACCAGCATTGGGGTTAGTAACAGTCACAGTATCAGAAATCAGATAATCAGAACCACCTGCATTAACTGCAGCAGCAGTGATTACACCACCAACAACAGTAGTATTAACTGTCAGGGAAGAACCTGTACCACCTGTTGTTGCAACCCCAGTTCCAGCAACAAATCCACCACCACCACCATTAACAACACCAGCGGTAACAACGGCACCAGGTGTAGGATCACCAGAGAGATTTAAGGTTAGCGTGGTAGTAGTTGCAAGGTTGGTGAGCATTGCTTGTAGTTGAGCGAATGCATTATCCAGTTTTGCCTGTACTCTTGCCTCAGTGTAATACTGATTAGTACCTTCTGAAAGATCCGAAGTTGACTTGCTGGAAAGATCCAGGTTTGCACCAGTCTGTAAATTGACTCTTGCATCAGCACGAGCATTTGTGTGATAGAGATTGGTAGAACCTTCACTCAGATCATCAGTGTCTGCTGCAGCGATACGTGCATCAGCGCGAGCATCTGTATAGTAGAGGTTAGTACCTTCTGCAACTGTATCAGTATTACCCTGAGTATATGTCAATACACCAGTGGTAGAATTGTATGCTAGTTGTGTGCTGTCCTCAGAGATTGCAGCTCTTACTCTAGCAGTTGTGTGATAGAGATTGGTAGAACCTTCAGATAAATCATCAGTATCAGCAGCAGCAATTCTTGCATCTGCTCTAGCGTCTGTGTAGTAGAGGTTAGTACCTTCTGCCAAATTAGCAGTATTCTTACCCGCGAGACTTGCATCAAAGCGTGCCTCGGTGTAGAAGATATTCGTAGAACCTTCAGTTACGTTATCGGTATCAATGTCTGCCTGAGTGACACTCAAAGCACCTGCACCACTAAGTTCTATACCTGTGCCGTATGTGAAGTGTGTGCGGGTCCTAGCAGCGGTTGTAAAGAGGTTTGTGGAACCTTCAGTTACATTGTCGGTATTAACGTCTGCCTGCGTTACAGAGAGCGTATAGGTGCCTGCAGTGTCATCATATACCTTAGTAATACCAGTGCTAGCAACAAACAGTGCGTCGATTCTGTCATCAACACGCTCGTTAGTGAAGTAAAGATTAGATCCTTCTGAAAGGTCACCAGTATCATGATTGCTGATACTAGATACTTGACCAGTAACATTACCAACTAATGCTGCAGTAATAATTCCAGCGGCAAAGTCACCCGATCCGTCACGAAGGACAAGGTTATTTGCTGAGTTACTTGCTGTGGAAGCAACGTTAATTGTTGGATTACCAGCAACACCATCAGCATTAGTCAGCGTAATACCAGAGGATGATGTGACAGCAAGTGTGCGTTGAGCATAGGTATTTGCAGCAGTTCTTGCTACGAAACCAGTGCCTGCCATCGCAGCGAGTGCAGTGATGTCTGCATCGTTGTAGGTAGTGCTGATAGTTACATCGGCAGAACCATTAAATGATACGCTACCATCAACAACACCGTCGATTGTGACTGTTCTTGCAGTCTTGAGGATATCTGCACTAGAAGCATTACCCAAGAAACCAGCAGCAGCACCTACACCGCTAGCAGCAGTAATTTGATTAGCAGCAAAGTCACCGTTAGAGTCACGATTAACAACAGTAGTTGCAGTGTTTGCACTTGCAGTTGTCATGCTGTCCAGAAGATCAGCATTCAGATTGTTGATCTTAGCAGTGGTAGGAATAACCAGAGCAGGACCAGAAGAAACCTGAGAGATGATTTGACCATCTACAGTCAGGGTGCCATCAATATTGGCATTGGCATCAACATCAAGAGATGTACCAGCACCAGTAATATTGATAGAACCAGCACGAAGAGCACCATCTGTACCAGAAAGAACTTCAGAGGAGTTACTTGCACTTGTTAGGAATGCGAATTGGTTGGCGGATCTATCGTATCCGAAGAAACCAATTTTCGCAGAGCCGTCGTAATAACGGAATTCAACACCACGATCCTTAGCGTCGTTAGACGTTGGTGCTGTGTCACCACCCACAGTAATAATAGGGTCATCGAGAGTTGTGACCGTAGAATTGACAGTAGTGGTTGTTCCATTGATAGTAAGGTTTCCAGTAACAGTAAGATTAGACTCAGCAGTTACATCACCACCGATGTCTAAGGTGCCACGAATATCAGTGTTACCGTTATCAGTATCTACAGTTAACTTGTTCGCAGCAGATGCATTTTGAATAGCAAATGTTTTGTTATCTGCAGTGATAGTAACATCATCATGAGTTACTAGAGCACCAGAGATGTCTGCACTATTGTTAAGGTCTAGAGCACCTGTTAATTCAGTGCCACCATAGACTCTAGCATCACCACTAACTGCAAGGTTCTTACCAATAGCAGCACCACCAGTCAATTGGAATGCACCATCAGCAGCATAAGAACCAGTTAAGGTCTGCTGTGTGTTTCTTGTGAAAGTGACAACACCAGATACACCCAAGGTGTCATTAATCTGAGTTGCATCACCAACGGTCAATGTACCGATGATATTTGTATTGCCGTTATCAGCATCAACACCAAACTTCTCAACCGCAGATCCATTTCTGATGGAGAAGACTTCGTTAGCAGCATCAACAATCAGAGAGTCATTAATAGTTGTTTGACCTTGAACAACCAGTGTGCCGTCAGTTGCAATGTTACCTGAAGAAGAGGCAACGGTCATCTTATCAGTGCTACCACTTCTTACAGCGAAGTTAGCATCAACATCAACAGTATTATTAAACTCGGTTGTGCCAGTAACTGTTAGTTGAGCACCAAGTGTGACATTATTATCGACATTAAGAGTTGAATTTAACTCAGTGTGACCATCAGCGGTCAGTGTTCCTTCAATGTTGGTGTTACCAGTTACATTATCAACAAAGAACTTATCAGTAGTTCCTGATCTAACAGCAAAGTCTGCATCAACATCAACTGTGCCATTGAACTCAGAGTTACCAGCAACATCAAGTGTGCCTTGAATATCAGTGTTACCTGTAGCACCTAAAACGCTGAACTTGATCGTATCGCTATTATTTTTCTTACCGACAAACAGACCTTCGCCATTTCCAATACCACCAACATGTAAGGTAGTGTTAACACCAGCACCACCAAAGACTCTTAAGTTGGAAGTGTTGTGATTTGAATAACTTGGAGTGTATGCGGCAACAGAACCTGTACGCATCTTATATCTGACAGACAGATAGTTTCTTAGACCGTAGTTCTCAGTTGCGTCTTCTTGCTGGTTAAAGTCACCATTCAGGAAGATGTCACCATTAAAGAGAACGTTCTTATCAAAGTATCCACCACCATCTACTCGTAATGCACCGTAGTCGGCATTCTGAATTGAGTGAGGAGCACCAGATAGAATATCAGGTTCATCTACAGATTCAAGATGAACCAGACCAGAGATATTTGCGTTGTTGTTAAGATCAAGAGCACCAGTAAGAGTTGTACCCAGAGTAACTCCAAGAGTACCTGCAATAGCAGTATTACCTGAAGCAGCAACAACGTTGAACTTGTTAGTATTAACGTTGAGGTTTCCTGTGATATCAGTTACACCTGCAATAGATGCATTACCAGTTGTTGATTGGAACTCAATCTTGGTTGTTCCTGATCCGTTATTAAGTTGCAGGGTCTTAGATGCTCCCTGCAGAACCATATTATCGTCGAAACGAGAGGTACTAGTAACACGCAATGTGCTATCTACATCTAACAGACCACCAATATTAACTGCACCAGTGATTCCAACACCACCAGCAACAACCAGATCACCAGTTGTATTAGTTGTAGATGCAGTACCAGATGTAAGTTTTAAATTACCTGCAATGATACCAGAATCAGTACCACCATAGACTTCAGAAGTATTTGTAGCAGCATGAAGGAATCGGAAACCACCTTCATGAGCAGCTAAATCTGCATAATCAGTATCCCAACCAAAGAAACCTAAGCGTGCTTCAGTATCGTAATATCTAAACTCAACACCACGATCCTTATTGTCATCTAGTGTAGGAGCAGTATCACCACCAAGGGTAATGATAGGATCATCTAAAGTAGTAGTTGTTGAATTGACTGTTGTGGTTGTACCATCAACTTGAAGATTACCACGGATTGTTACTAGACCACTAACATCTCTATCATCGTTAGGGTCAATGAAAATATCACCAGTACCACCCAAATAATTTGCCTGAATTCTCAGATCTTCTACATGGACTTTACCTGCTGCTTCTGATGCACTGATTTGTACAGTATCTTCAGCAGTAATAATAATGTTGCTAGTTCCAGAACCAGCATTGGTCGTTAGAATATTTAAATTTCTATTTGTTGCAGTGTCCTGAGTTAACTGGAAGGTAAGGTTACCATCCCCAGTCTTATCCAGTGTCTGAGCAGCAGCACCGTCAAGAGTAATGTCAGGGTCAGAGAAGTACGACCGTACATTAATATCAAGTTCGCCAGCTCCGCCGTCCCCCGTATTATTAGCGCCAACAAGTAGATTACCACTCGCGTCATTAACTTTAATATAGTTAAGACGATTGAATCCTCTGTATCCAGTGGTTGCAGTAAGTTCTTGATCAAGTTCAAAGTGCTCAACAGCACTACCATCAGCAAACGAAACACGATTATTTTGTAATTGAGTATTATCTACACCTGCAGCAGCAATAACTACATGACCGCCTGCACTTACATCAAAATCCTCTTGTGCGAAAGAAGCAAGACCCTTCTGTTCTGTTGTCTCGGCAGCGAGGTATCTCCATCCGCCAGCATCACTAGTATCATCATGAGTGGGAGCACCTTGTCCTGCAGCAACACCAGTGATTGCTTGATATACCTTAGAGGCATTTTTAATGATATCATATCTTACATATACCGTACCTGCTGCATAATCTAGGGCAGTTGTTCCTTCAACTGCTGTAGCAATAGGCACAGTTGTAGCAGATGTTAAGCGACCATACGCATCAACACTGAGTTTTGTTGCGTTAACAGTTTGACTGCCAGCAACAGATGTCAGGGATTCCGTATTATAATCACCTGCTGAAATAGTTGTTGTGATCAGATCAATGGTTGGGTTACCAGAAACACCATCACCATCGTTAATAGAAATTCTACCAGAATTACCAGTGATTGTTCTGGTTTGCATATTACCACCAGAAGCCCTGGCAAGCATACCAGTAGTGGTGAGACCTGCAATTGCTGCCAGGTCAAGGTCATAAGGTTGAGCAGATTGTCCCTCTACAGTTCCATCGAGACCATATGCTGCAATATTGGTTGGAGTTTCTGCATTACTAATTCTACCTTTTGAATCGACAGTAACTTTTGTATATGTGCCAGATGCAGTTACAGTACCATCGTAATGTGGAAGCGTAGCAATTAAGTCTAGCGCAGCATTAATTGTGATGTTGGTGGAACCATCAAAAATAGCAGAACCTGTAAGATCCTGACCTAAAGTGATTTGCCTAGAAGATGCAAGACGAGCAGCGGTGGAAGCATTACCAATTATGGTTGCTGTAATCGTACCTGCAGAAAAATTACCATCAGCATCTCTTTGTACTAGAGTATTTGCCGTATTGGATACAGATTCAACAGGTCGTTCATATCGAAGAGTGTTCCATGCGGATACACCGTCACCAATTTTGAACCGACCCGTGTCAAGTTCAATCCCTAATTCGCCCTGTGCCAGGGTTGGGTTAGAGTTTGCCCATTCTTGAGCGCCACCACGCCTTAATTGAATTCTATTTGCCATTTTTTACGACAACTCTACAGAGATAATGCTTCCAAGTTATTTATGCTAGTAAAAAAGGGGAACAATGTCCCCCTTTGACTATTCTGCGGTTACTTCATCAACCTCACTTTCTTCAGGAGGTTGGGAAGCGGGTTCTTCCTCCTGAGGATTATAATATTCTAGTGCTTCAATAGCACCTTGAAGTTTAAGTGCTACCTGCTCATTATTTTTCAACTTGGCAGCAAGTTGTTGATTTTCATCAATCAATGCCTTGAATCGCTCCTGGAATTGTTGGAGCATTTCTGGCTGAGAAACTTGTTCAATCGACATAATAACTACTTTTGATTTTGGACTAACGTTAGTAAGAGTGATTTGATATCACTCATATCAGATTTTAGATCAGAAACCTCTTTTTGTAAAGCTTTCTTCTCCATTTCTTCTTGTTGCCTCTTATTGTAAGATGCCATATATTTATCATAATCAGACTGGTTGCCATTTACGATAGCACCAGAGGAGGGGTCTCTATACCACCCCTCCCTTCCTTCAACGGGTATCAGGTCTTCAGAGTTCATTAGGTTGCGAGAGCAATAGCACGAAGGTCAGCAATTAGTGGGATCCTTGCCTGGTTTGAAGATCTCATTACAATCTTGATTTGGAATGCATTGAAATTCAAACCGCTTACCTCATAGTAATAATCTTTCCAAAGAATTTCTTCTGATGGAGAAGAGTCATACTGTAGTGGCAATGGCATTAGTGTCCAACCAGATGAATCGATGTCATCATTAGTACCAGAGTTGAATACTCTATAATAGATTCTAACATCTGCTTCAGGAGGACGTGACATCTGGAAATCAACTCTCAGAGATCTAGATTCTCTGATCAGTCTTGCAAGACGTGTGATGTAAACTGCATCGTTTTGATCACCGAAAGGCAGAGTAGATACATCTTGCGATGTGTCAATCTGTGATTGCTGACCATATGCATTAGGACCACCAGGCCACTTATTGATTCTATTCGTTGTTGTAATTAGCGAACATCTATCAAGATCGACAACAGGTGAAAGAGTTGATTTTTCTGTAGAAAGATCAATCAGCATATTGAATGACTTTTGACCACTCAGTTTTGCAAGTTCATTGACCTCAGAACAAACCATTCTAGGATTACCGAAGAAGTTCAGATCATTCAATGTGATAGGAACATATGTTCCATCATTGACGAATGATGCTTGATCAACAGTAGTACTTCCGTCGCTAATTGATGTTGCGCTAGTAGTATTTACCCTAGCAGTGATATCGGTTTCTGGAAGATCCATGACCGAGATACTAGGTGTCAGAGTTTCAAACTGAACATTCTGCGTTGCGAACACCATGTTACCACCACTTCTGATGCCATTGTTGGCAACACCCGTAATGTGCAGCATGTAAGTATCCAACCAAGGGCAGGAAATACTTGTATGTGTTTTGTTGATATCGATCAGTGGAATACCATCCAGGTTGTAGCACTTAACTAATGCTCCAGATGCATGAGTTGCCTCTGTAGTACTCATCGCACCTCTACCAGAGGTCGCTACAGTGATTGTTTTACCGTCAGCAGAGATATTAGAATACTGAATTAATTCAGTACCAATCTGAATATATCCAGGGTTACTATTACTGATGGCAGCACCATTAATGATTTTGTGGAAGAGTGCTGCGTTAGCAACCGTGATTGATGAAGCACCAATCGAAAGTGCGCTAGTAAGTGTAGTATCAGAAATTTCCGACATAACACCTTCGATCTTCACATTATTGGATCTGTTGTGCATACCATGATTTCTATGGAATACCATAACTTCAGTTTGATCACTATCGAATGAAGGTGCTGCAGTCAGATATGCTCCGAAAGAATCACCACTTTCTACAGAGGAAGTAACTGTTGCAGACCAACCACCAGTTTCACTCAAACTTTCAGTATCTGTAAATGCACCAGTGATATAGTGAAGAACCAGATTGGCAGAACCATCCCAAGTCTTAACAATACCAATAGAGTTTGAAGTTGCACCAGTAACAATATCACCCACTTCCAATGTTCCAGAAGCACTACCTACAACCAGGGTTGCAAGTGATTCTGAAGATCTTATCAAATAAGTATTGGCAGTTCCTTGTAACCAAGACCCTCCTGCATCAGTAACTGTAATAGTATCCGAAACACTACCAGAAGTTGTAGTCGTTACAACTGTAGCTTGTGCAGAAGTAGTCTGCTGAAGGATACGAGCACCTTGACTAAAGGTGTATTGAGAGGCAGCAGCACCAAGAGATAGAACTAACTTGGGTTTGATTGTCAGAATCGGATTCTCGATCAATCTATGAATACCGTTGTTACCCTTTCCTTGAGGAGTATTGTTTAAGGAAACAGTACCAGTCGTAGATGTAAACTCTGCACGATAGATTGTGAATTTGAGATCTTCATACTGGTCAGCAGTCCAGGTAGATGCGTTCTGAGACTTGAATAGAACACCAGCATATGGTTGTTCTGAAATCGTTCTGGTTCCAGTTACATCAACATCGCCCATTCTAGAGATCCAAACCTTATACTCGTTAGAGTCAGATAGGAGAACAAAGCAATATTCTACAGAAGACTTAATATAAACAGGTGCTTTGAAAGTGAATCTACTAGGAACAGCAGCACTTTCTGAGATCTCAATATCATCTGGTGTAATTGTTACATCAGAGAAAGGTAAGATTGATTTAGTAGGATAACCATTTTCCATGGTACGAATCTGCATGGAGATTGGAATGTTTGTATCCTTAGTATTAAAGAATACATCCACACCACTCAAGAACATACCACCTTCTTCTTCAACAATAAATGATTGTGCAAGAGGGTCATACCAACCAATCTGACGTGTTTCCGTTCTAGTTGTTTGTACAACTCTATCTTCAGAAACAGTATCTCTAACTAGTTCAGCATTACGGACTGCAAGAATGTTTTCCTGAACTGTCTGTAATGTTCCTGTTGCAGAATATGATGCATCAGCAGATGAATCAACTGCACCAGGTGCCTTACTATTTTCGTCTGATGTTGTGAATCTAAATGCACGAGTACCAGTTGCCCAACGAGGATTGGCATCATTCTTCGGAGAAGGGACAAAGAAAGACCCTTGAATGTTACCAACGTTATCAGTCAGAAGACGACGATCTTTAACAACTGCAACTGCACCAGATGTTTGACCAGTTAGAAGTTCTCCAACCTGAGCATTACCGAAGAAATCGGGAGATACAGTTTCAGAGATTGCAGTGATATCGTGGTTCAAGTATGCAGTTTGAGAGGAATATGATGTAGGAAGAACTTCTGTACCCTTACCATAAGGATTAGTCTTGTAACCATCATCAGGAGCAACAACTTTCATTTGGCAACCAGATGTAGAACCAATAACAGTCTCACCTACAACGAAAGGAGTTTCGTTTGTTCTGGAGTCAGTTGTAGAGTTCTTGATAATTTCAATAACTTTAGGTGTAATGTAATTAGTGACACTAACACCATCAAAGAATGCATAGAATCTAGTACGAGGCTTCATACGATCAACGTTGAAACCAATGTTACGAGATCTAATCCAAGGGATGCTACTTCTAGAAAGAACCGAATCACCTAATGATCTTCTTTCAATCTTAGGAACAACCCTTGTACGAATACCTTGACGTGCCTGATTGTTAACAACACGAATAGTACGACGTTCATGGAGATAGAATAGACCTTGACGACGCTGACCGTGACCAAGAGAACCTAACTGACGACCAACACCAAATGTACCAGATGCAGATCTAGTTGATGATGAGGAAGTTACTGTTTCACCAGTCCAGTTCGTTTGCCATGAACCCCATTGAATAGGAGCAAAACCATTTTGATCGACTTGCATATCTTGCGATACGGAAGAGAAGTCACCTTCAACGTTCTCAACACGAGCAGGAAGACGCTCGATATCAATCCAGTCGTCAGATGCAGGTGTCAGGTCAATACGACCAATAAACGTAAAGACGTTAAATGGATTGACATTTTCAGTTCTAGATGCATATGGTTGAATTACAATAGCAACATCTGAATATGGGAGCATAACAACGTTGCCTTCAGTCTTCACAACATTAGTAGAAGAGGTTGCATCGAATTGCAGACCGACGTTTGTTGTGTAATGTTGTGATCTTAATTGACCTTCTTTAAAGTCTAAAGAACACTTATAATCGACGTTTAATACATCGCCAGTGGTGTGATCAGTAAAGTCATCAACAACATAACCATTTTTCAGACGGTCGAAACCATTTTCATCATAGGTCTTAGTATTATCTGCTTGAGACTCAAGCATAGACAACGAAGTATAGTATTCAACATGAGTTAGTCTCTGCTCCAGATCGCCAATATCCTTCATGGTATAGCGACGTAGATTTTCTGTAGTAATCAGAATATCTCTTTCAGGATCAAATACATATGGTTTGTACTCGATTGTTGCCAGAAGCATCGAGTTTTGTACATGTGGGGGTGGAATCAGAGCATATCCAGAAACACCCTTAGAAACTCTCAGTTTTCCATCATGGGAGAGATACAGTTTGTCAATTCTAGGCAGATACCAAGAGTAGTCTGCACGGAACGAAGAATTAACCTGCATGATATCAAAGATGGTAGAACCCGCAGATCCACCAGTTGTATCAAATACTCTCGATACAAAGTCAAAAGTAGTACAGTTAACATAGAAGGGAGCACCAATCGTACCAGAACCATTCCTCAGTTCTTTAACAGCAGGACGAATGTCGATTTGATCGCGAATAAACTTAATAGAACCATCAAGTTTGTAACTAGGAATCTCTTTGAAACTAATACCACTGTAAGATTCTGCAGAGAAATAATCTCCAGATGTTGCATGTGACAGATAGTCAAAGATTACAAGCAGTCTTCTAGTAGGAGGAACAACAGAAGGAAGTCTAGTCAGTCGTGAAACATCATAAAAGTTTGTTCTCTGACCAGCATTCAATGAGAATTGGTCCGTAATAACTTTAGAACCTATAAAGACTGAGTTTGCAGAGTCATCAATAATGCCAGTAATTGCCTCATCGGAACTATTAAAACCGCTAATAGTTTCACCTTGAATAAAGGGAATTTCATTCAGTGCAACATAATACAGTTTTAAATCTGCGTTCGAGAAGGAAATAACTCTACCTCTAGCACCAGATGTTCTACCAACTAGTAATGTGCCAGCGGAAAAGAAGGTGGATTCAGTAAGAACGACATAAGGTGCAGATGCATCATTGTCGTCGTAAGATTCGTAAATTGCATGAACCGTATAGACATCGTTCAGACCGAATGATATTTCCTCATCTTGTACTCTAGTACCATATAAACCACTGTATGTTAAACCTGTTGGTTGTTCAATCAGATCATCAAAGGTCTTATAAACTTTAAGTGCCTGCATCTTAGAAGCAGTCTTGAGTTTCTTAGAAACAGTATTCTTAGAGACAAGTGCCGTTAAGGTGACAGTTGCAACACTACCAAGACCAGCGACTGTAAATGATTGATTGTTTGCACCGAAGGTCGCAGTAAGAACACCGCCATCAACCTGTGCATCAATGTCAATATTTTCACCATTGGCGAATGTACCAGAACCACCATTAGCAATAACAGTCAGAATATAATTATCCGAAGATAATGCTCCAAATGCTTCAGTTTCAGGTACAGTGAATGTAATAGAACCAGTAGTTACAGTTTTAGATGCAAAGTTTCTATAAACGAAGAATGATTCATCGTCCAGAGACTTCATTACATCTTCAGGAAGGTCAAACGAAAGTTCGCCATTCTGATAATCTTTTTGGAAGATGAAAGGACGCATCCTTACCATCTCACCATATTCCCCATCAGTAACAGTACCGACCATCAAAGTTTGATCTAATGCTGCAGTCTGATTAGTGTAATCGAAGACAACTGCATTATTAGCAACCGTGCCTTTCTTATTTGTAGCAGTTGTACCAATAGCAGTAGGATCAACTCTCTTAATACGCAGTGTATTAGCACCCTCAAAAGTAGAGAGTGTAGGTGTTACAACATCACCAGGTCTGAGATCTTTCTCAAATCTAGTACGGAAACCTGTGATTTCATCATCTGATGCCTGATCAACTTCGATAGCTGATGATTCAATAGGTCTAGAGTCGTTAAGAATCCAGTTTGCACCAAATCTAATAGCGGAAGAACCATCTTCACCAAAACAAGATCTAGTGTCACTTAATTGATATGACCATGCTGCTTCTAATGTGCCAACATCTCTACCATTAACTTCAAGGATTTCTCCATTGGAGAACACACCATTTACTTGCTCAATATACACATAGTGACTATTAACACCAGTATCTGCAATATAACCAGCAGCACCAGATGTCTTACCTACAATTCTAGTACCTACTAAGTATGGCGTTACAGCATTTGCAATGTTCAAGACAGTGAACATCTGAACATCATAAATCCAAAGATCATAAACACCACCAGTAACCGTAGGATTGATTCCAAACGGTGACGTTGCAGCAAGAGCAGTAGAAGACTTCTGTAACTGAACAGTTCTACATCTACCAATTCTATTAGCGCCAGACTTTACAGCACTGGTTGCATTTGGTGCCCAGTCATCATATAGATTTAAGGTCTGGTATGCATCTGTTACACCATCACCAGAAATTTCTGGCCAACCATATACATCATAAATTTTAACAAAGTTTCCTAGGTTGAAGTTGATGATAGCATTCTGTCTGCTTTCAAAATCTCTAGGTTTGTCGGTGTCAACATACTGAGGTGTAATAAATTCAGTTCTATACCCTCTAACGTATGCCTTACCAGGTGAAACCTCTAGGGCAAGTTTACCTTCTTGAGCAAGATTGCCATCTGCAGAAGTTTCTCCCGAAGCATATACACCTGCGTTGAATCCATCATTCAAATGCTCACGAGCACTGATATCGAATGTATCGATAACATAGTCACCAGATTCTTCAAAAGTTCTACGAGCAAGAGATCTCTCAAGTTCACTATACTCAGTTCTTTCAACAAAGTTTTCAATTCTGCTGTTATTAATTCTAAGCAGTTCGATGAAGTCTTTATCCGCTTCATCAGTAATCAGTCTCTTAACAAATTGAGTACTGATTTTAAATCTATGACCACCAGGAGCAGAATAGTTTGATGTTCCTGCAGCATTATCATTCAGAGATTCATCATCTTCAGGAGTAACAATAGACTCCAGAACCTCTAAACCAACTCTGTAAGAAGGATTACTGCTGTACTGATTAAGAATCAGATAGTTTGAAGGAACATTTACAAAGTGTCCTCTAATATAATAGACACCATCACTGATGTATGCAGTAGAACCAACTGCAGTTGCATTAACAGGAAGCAACTGAGCAAAGGGAGTACCGATCTCAATAAGAGTCGATCCAAATGTAATTTCTTTATCTGCAATCAACTGTTCGTTGATTTGGAATGTATTTAATGCTGACTCTGAAGTGGTGTCACCTGAGTCAATATACTTAACATATAATGTAATATAACCACGCTCTGAAGTTGAAGCAGAGATACTATAAAGAACTTTCGCCTTGACGCCAGTTGTCAGACCCTCAATAATAGATCCTTCTAATTGAGCTCTGTACGTTTCGACATCACTACCAAGGAAAGACTCTTGTAGTAAAATTGCTTGCACATTCAGGTCATAACCCACCTGACCAGGAATAACCATCGCACCATCTTTGAACAGATGCGTTCCAACAGACTCTACCTGATTCTGCAGAATACTCTGCATCGTAGTAAGTTCTCTTGCCTGAATGGGGAATCCAGGTCTAAACAACACTCGATAAAAGTTTTTGTCCTTATCGAAGTCGTCATAATAAGGTGTGACGTTTAAATTGGTATTTTGTGCCATTAGAATTCGATGACGATTTTAATATCTTCTACCTGGTCGTTTGCACGACTAATTGATCTTCTATTATCTATATAAACAACGTCACCGCTGTTTGACGCAACTTCGGGTTTTGCATAACCGTTATTGAATCTCATACCCAAGTCATACTCGGTATTATTAATAGTCCTAGAAGAAGAATTAGGAACTGCTGGAAAGTTAACATCAGGCTGACCAGCAGCACCAGATGTTGCACCATTAATAACATTGGAACCATCAAATTCATTCTGAGTACCAGTAACTTCAGGGAAGATACCGTCAGTAGCATTTTGATAATACTTTAAGACTTTTGTGGTGGGGTTCCACGAGATAACTCTCGCACGAGCAGTAACGTTCGTACCACCAACAACTCTAGTTTGAGTGATAATTTCATCAGGAACATAATTACCTTGGAAAGTTGGCGAGAAAATAACTGCCTTAGTAGCAGAAACTGTCAAGTCAGAAATCAATTCTGATGTGCCAAACTTTAATGGATTGGTAATAAGACCAATACGACGATAGTCATTATCAATTGGGAAGTCGCCCGCACCCTCATCATAGGAGAGTTTAGCGTTGATCATGACACGAAAAGCGCCAATCTCAGTAACAGCGTCTGCACCATGACCACCTGGAGGTGGAATGATGACATCAACTTGACCACCAGAACCAGTACCAATACCAGTAATACTATCTACACTAATTTTACCGAAGGTATAACCAGTACCACCAGATGTAACAGTAGCAGAGATAATCTTACCACCATCTACAACGATAGAAACACGACCACCAGTACCATCACCATTGATAGCAACGTTATCATATGTACCGTTATTATATCCAGAACCTGCTGAATTAATTACAACAGTGTCAATCTCACCAGCAACTGCATTTGTTTTTACCGCGTCATTGGTAAAGACGGGCATGTAATCGTTGGAGAAAAACTTAAGAACCGAAGCAACTGGGATAGTGTACATATACTTCCAACGATATCCATCACCAGTAGTAATGATAGATGTGGAAGTTCCTGTAGGTTCTACAGTAGATGGTTTTCCATTAGGATCAGACGGTGAAGTTCCGTTATAAATGCACTTATATACTTGATATTGTGAATTTACAACATAGAAATCGGAGTCATATAATTTGGTAGCACCAGAGGCAGCAGTTTTTGATGGGGAATAATCATGACGATACATGTCATAAGTGAAACCCAATCCACCAGTGGTTTCTTCTGGAGAAACCCAGTCAATACGACGAACAACCTGAACGGTATCCGCAGCAAGAACCCTCTTCAATGAGATCATGTCATCATAGGAATCGGAGAATTCTCCGAATGAATCAACTGCCTGAGGAGGCGAGTTTTCATTATCCCAAGACTGGGGTCTTCCAATGAAAAGATATAATCGATCACGATTAGCACCTGCCGCAGAATCACTCTGAGTTGCGTCAGGACCTTCCAGTGCTTTGATGAACTTTTTCGCTGAAAAAATTCTAAATTGATCAGTAAGTAGTGCTGCCATTTCGTGTAGGTACTGTTGTCCTCCTGTTTATTTATGTGGGTTACGAACGAACAATTGTCGCATATTCAATTCGTTTGATTCTATAGGATGCTCCCCCGTTACCATTCAGTTTCTCCCCACCAAGAATTGCATATGCTGCAGCGTTTGCACCAGTGCTATCACCGCCTGCATTGGTAAAGGTAACGGTTGGGTGTAGGTTGTAAGTACCATCAACAGTTTGTTGGATACCATAACCACCATTTGAAATGGTGATTGATGCAACCTGGTCACCCGCAGTTGTCATGTTAACAGTTCCTGTTGCTTGAATGTCTCCGACATTTTCTACAGCGACTGTTGGTGTTCCTGTATAGTTTGTACCAGCATTTTGAACGTAGAAATCTACGATCGTACCATTTTGAGAGAATTCGTACAAATATCCTGCAATACCGATATTAATATTACCTGTGTTAAATGGAACGATGCTTTGTACTTGAAGCACGGCATTTGTAGTATCCCAAGATACCACCGTAGCTTGAACACCAGAAACATCACCAGTAACAACTTCATTCACACTGTAATTTTGACCATTGCCAAAATTACCATCTAAGTAGATATTTAGAACAGCAGTATGCTCAACACCTTCACTCAGACCGCCTGCTGTAGCAATTCCAGCATATTTGAATGGAATGCTTGCGTCTTTAACTTGATCACCAACTTGGAATAATGTTGTGTTCGTACCACCTTGTGTCTCTTCAATACCATAAAGAGAACTATAGATGCCACCATCCAAACTAATTTGGTTAATATAATCAGTTCCAGTATTTACCAAATCTGCGATACCATCACCCGCTCCATTATTCTCATCATCATCTTCAAATCTTCTATCCTGTAAAACAGAAACAGGTTCTGTAAGAAGTGAAATACTATCACCCACAGAAGTCAGAACAACGTGGGGTTGGAATCCAGAAGGAGCACTAGATGCTACACCAGCATCAAATTGTACAATAGCATCTTCGGTAGAAGGAAGACCACCATCGATAAATGCTAGTTCATCAACCTCAAATACGACCAAGAGTTCTCTGGTTGTTGGGTTGAAATCATAAACCTTTGCAACTTTATTATTCTCACTCTCAACTTTTCTAATAACTCTATCACCAACACTGAAATTATACTCTTGTCCAGCATCAAGAATTACTCTTTGATCGTAATTAAAGTTGATACCTCTAGTCAGACCAGTAAATTTACCTGCTGCTTTAGAAGTGTATGAAACTGTTTCAGCATTAAGAATAAATGATCCCGATCCAGGATATGCATCTGTAGAATCAACATAAATTGTATCATCTGATGCAGTAACATTCTTTGTCAATCCAGTCAAATAGATATTTGAAGAATTGAATGCTTGACGAGAACGAGTCTTCCTCTTCAGATTCACTAATTTAGTGAAGATGATATTTGGTTGTGATGTATATCCTTTACCAGGTTCGGTAACATTGACTCCTGTAATAGCACCCTGACTAATTATTGCTTCACCTTTAGCACCAATACCGCCACCACCAGTGAATAGAACAAAAGGAGGTTCTTGATAGAATTCACCAGGATTTACGATATTAACACTGGAAACTTCACCTGTAGTATCTACTTCTGCTGCACCTTGAGCACCTTGCCCAGTTCCACCACCTTCAAAGATAAGAGTAGGTGGAGTTGCATACTGCCTTCCTGAATTTAATAGTGATAGACCAGTAATTGTCTGAACAATAGGACTACCTGTTGCTCCAGATCCTTCACCACCAAGAATTCTTGCCTTTGCAGAACCAAAGAATCCATCACCCTTTTTGGTCATCTTGATATATGCAACCTGACCAGGAACATCAGGATTCAGAACAACTTCACCCTGAGCACCTGAAGGGAATTGATCTACTAATGTAGGTACAGAATCTCCCTCAAAGAGAGGAACACTATAAAACTTAGGACCAATAGCATATGGATAGACAGGATTACCACCACTATCTTCAGTCATGAAGTAAGCATATGTTCCGTTCGGATACTCAGGAGTTGGAGTAAACTTACCGTTAAATTCATCCAAAGTTCCTACAGAAGAATCGTAGATATAATCCTCAGTTAAATCACCAAGAATATATGCATCTTGAACACTTCTAATTCCTCTACCAGAATTTGCATATGAGAATGAATACAATGCTCTAGGTGCATCTGCACGAACAGTAATTCTCAATTCTCTTGTAGTTGCAAGTGCAAACTGTGAAAGATATGTAGTATAACTTACTATCCCACCATCAATGTAATATGTTACACCGTCATTATAAACATAACTTGTATCACCAATATTGGCGGAATTTCCTGTAGCATGCCAAGAATCATCCGTTGTTGTTAACAAGAATGTATCAGCATCATTTGTGGCATTATCCAGATTGAAGATATACGTCTTACCTCTTTCTAGATTTAGGAAGGCAGGACGAGATCCATCAAATTGATATTGATTATTTGCTACTGTTAAGGCATAAGTAACTGTTCCTGCTGTACTAACACCAATAGTTACTCTAGCACCAGGAAGTTCAGTAGTAGTTCTCAATCTGTAAGAAGAAACTTCTCTTGCAACAGCACCACTAACATTATATCCATAAGGACCATAAATGGGATATCCATCGAAGGACATACCCAAAACTTTTGAGTGTCCATCTACATGTCGGGATCTATCAATAGTATTAAGATCATTAATATCTGATTGATAAAAATCACTACTGTAATAGTTATTTGTAGGTGCAACGTCTTCAACTACAGGATCGAGACTTATATATCCTTCATCACCCTCATATCCAGACATATATCTGTGATAAGCACAATGATAATAAATCTGAGATGATTCATCAGCATTCATCATGAATATCATTTGATATTGATTTTCATAATCTGCTGCAGGTCCCTGTAAAAGACCCGTGCTCTTATAATATAAAGTTCCACCATCCAATGTACCATCTGCTGTGGTACTCAAACGTAATGGATGTCCTGCACCCTGCTGATTAGACGAGTCCGTCTGATTCCAAACAATTAAATAATTTCTTTTAACTTGTATATTTTGAGGTGCCAGATAATATACACCAGGTGTAAATGGTCCAAATTTTTCAGCGTATTGCCCAAAATCAATATAATATACATTTAAAGATCTAGGGTCATCTGAGACAGTGAATGAAAATCCATTAGATCCTAAACAAACATCACCATTAGAAAAAGTTGCTCCAGTAGATACACTTCTGAGATAAATTCTAGTGATATTGTTTAAATTATCTCTAGAGACTTTTGCAATTTCTCCTTTAGCAATACCACCAACTTCATCAACAATACGACCAACTTCAACAGCGCCTAATGTTTCATCAACATTGGAGACTGTGAGCATGATGTTTCCATACTCAACTTTTACATTCCAAGTATATTGTTCAAAATTACCCCAATCAAATACACCGTTATCTAAATCAAATTCATTAATTACCTTATTGGTTTGATAATAACGAACATTATTCTCAGTTATTGAATCATATACATCAGTGCTCTTAACATAATCATATTTTACCGTATCAATAGAGAACCCAGCAGGTGTTCCACCATCAGTACCCCATTCTGGAGTATGAAGTAAACCACCGTTCGCTAAAATACCAATTACTTTATCTTTCTGCTCTTCTCGCTCTCCAGGATTAGGAACATCCTTACCACCACGATATACAAATGTTTGATCAAACGATCTATCTACAAGCGAACCACCTCCAGGTGCTGCTTCTGCTTCAGTCCAGGTTGGTTTAGGATGATTATCAGATTGAATTGTCAATCTATCAGTAACACCACTAAACACACCACTAGTTGGAGAGTTAGGATGTGTTTGCCAGATTTTATTAATATCGAACGAAGTTATAACGTTCGGTGTTTCCTGTTCTGGAATAATTTGAAGTCTTAGAGGATCATACCCACGACCTCTTTCAAGAACACGGACGTGAATAATCCTACCCGAATCATCATCGATGATTGGATATAACAATGCTTCTTGATCGGGTGTGCCACACCCATCAATAGTTAGTCTTGGCGGATCCGAAGGACTATACCCACTACCACCACTTTTTACTCTTACTGCGCGAACACCGAAAATCTCGTCAAAGATTGGTTCGATGACGGCACCAGATCCAGGAACAGTTCTTGCCATTTATCAATTTACAACGTTAATAGTACCATTCATTAAAGAATGAATAGTGCATTGATAATAAAGTGTGTTAGGAGCATCCATAGGAACATTCCAGTAAAGAACGCTAGTTCCACTACCAGTTTGACCCGTGGTGTATGCGCTTCCACTTAAACCTTGAGTTGATTGAATTCTGAATGGGTGTGCTCCACCATTAACAGAGTTATCAAATGCGTAAGTGAACCCTCTATGAACATAGATTGTGGGATCATCTTGTGTTGTTGGGAAACCAGGACCACTAAATGTGTAATGGTTTGATCCATTAGAGTTGAGTTCCCACCAAGTAATAGGACTCTTAACAACTGCCCACTGAGTTCCGTTGTAGAACAACGAATCACCTTGAGTGATACCAGTTACATTGGTATCTGTCAGAGCAGCTAAAGTTGTAGGAATAGTTCCATCAAAATTAATTGTTAGAACGTCACCAACTACAGCAGTTGCAATGTTTGTACCACCAGTAACTGTGAGACTATCAGTAGTAGTATTTGCTGTAGTACTACCAGTATCACCAGAGAATGTAGCAAACAGATTTTGATCTGCTCCACCACCGCCTCCACCTGTCTGATCTGCAGGAATCCAATTAGTGCCGTTCCAAGCAAGAACTTGATCGGTAGTTGGTGCTGCAGTTGTAGTATCTACATCTACGAGAAGATCAATACTGGAATACTGAGTAATTAATTTTGCTTGTACATCACCAGCACCACCTGCGGTGATATTAATGTTAACATATGGGTTATCATCACCATCAACTGTGAAGAAATACCCAGCATAACTTGCTGCTGCAGGAGCATTACCTAAAGCACTATATTCATTTTTATATTGAACTTTTGTAGGAAAATCTACAACACCTGTAGAACCGTTAAATGTATTAACAATACTACCGTTACTAACAGTAACGTTTCCAGTTCCATTAGGAGTAATGGCGATATTTCCGTTGGAAGAAGAAACGATATTGCTACCATTAACATCTAAGTTGGCAGTAAGGTTTGTAAAGTCAGAAGGTAAAAACGTCGTTCCGTTATACCTTAAGACTTGCCCTACAGCAGGATTGGTAACACTAACCGTTAAGTTAGTGCCATTTCCTAATGCAGCATATACTTCATTGAAGTTATCATTGATCTTGTCACCACCGATTCGCAGAGTATCACCTGTGTTATCGTTGGCAGTGGTTCCAAGACCGAGTGTTTGTTTAGCCATTACTCGTAGGAATTTTTAGTTATTTATAGGATCTCTGGATCGATAACCTCTTCACCATATAGGGAAAGATCTGGTGCAGTCCAATCATCGGGAACAGATGTCTCGATAATGATTTCTGGGTTTTGATAACCAGAACCCGAACTACTCATTTCAACACCTGCAACACCTACCAGTGCGCGTACTTGACCATCGAATCCAGAAATAGAGTCAAGTCTCACAGTAGGTCTAGATGTATAGTTAGAACCGCCAGCAGTAACCTGCACCCTGTCAATGAATCCACTTGTCAGAACAGCGGACGCTTGCCCATCTTGTCCAAAGACAGATCCCAGATAATCAAATGTGATTAGGGAGTTTGAAGATTCAATCAGAGCAACTTCTCTGTCAGTTGTCTCACCTTGAATTTGGATGAAGTCACCCGATTCAATTGGAGGAACGACAGATGCTGCTTCAACGTCTGCTTCAGAACCAACGTAGGAGAATGCGACAAAGGTCGATCCAACACGAGGGATTTCTGAGAAGATAATTCTAGAACCAACAATTTCAAAACCAACACCAGGTTCTTGGAGAACACCGTTAATGGAAACAATGATATTGTTTTCAGGTCTAATAACGCTCGATTGAACACCATCAGTCAATGTCAGTGAATAGAATACATCATTACGCTTGAGGTTGAAAGACTGACGTAAGGAATCAAACTCAAACGAGATATCATCCAACTGTCTCAACTTACCAACATAGAATCCAGTGAAGGATGCACCAGGATCAGGTGCTTCGGTGAATTGAATTTCATCCGAGAATGCTGTGAATGCATTCGTTGCACCAGGAGGTTGTAGAACACCATTGATAAAGGTTAATAGATGACCTGCAGGATCAGGAAGATACTGTACGCCATTATCAGTAGTAAGTTTAAAGTTGGTTTGAGTACCATCAAATCCTTTGAAAGCACGTTTTGTTCTTGCCTTCAAATCAACCTTATCAATAACTGCTGCACGATATCCATCAAGACCTTTGATAGAATCTTTAAGATCGAATGCTCCACGAATATCACTCAGGTAGATTCTTCTGTTAAGACCCACTGGACGAATATCCTGTACAAGAGCAGCAGCAGCGCCAGCAGTTGTAACCTTAGTGCTAATCGATGCGTAACCAACAGGGAAGTTGTTACCAACACCATAATCACCAACTAAATCACCGTTAGTAAATGTGCCTACAACCTGACTAACATAGAGATAGTTGTTATCAAGATCAACTTCAGTAATAATAGCGTAGTTAGCAGTATCTTGATTGCCGTTAACAACCTTGTAAAGTCTATTACCTTCTACGAATGTATTCAATCCACTAACAATACCAATTCCAAGTCTGATATATCCCTCAGATGCAATTCGTTGACCAACCTGAACATCGAGACCAGCATATTGTGAAACATCCAGATATTGTCTAGAGGACTCAGGATAAACCACAGAAGTCTTTTCAAAACTGCCAATTAAACTTTCAGTATCTACTGTCAGAGTACCACCAGAATTGCTGGTTACAGCAGCTTGTGTCTTAAGGAATCCTGTAGGTAGTGCAGAATTGCCACTGGTATATCCCTTGAATGGAATATTGTTGGCAAAGTCGCCTCTCAGATCAATTACATGCAGTCTATCTTCTTCTGCACTAATTTGTGCAGTTGTTGAGTTTGTTGCACCTACGAGAGTATCTGTAACTGCCCAAGGACCAGCGGTAACACGAACATCTAGATACTTATAATTTGCATCTTCAAAGAATCCATAGACAACTCCAGTGATGGAAGGTGCGCCTTGTTTGGCAACAACCTCACCCATTGTAAAAGGACCATCGGTGATAGTACCATCAATTCTAAATCTCTTATAGACTTGAACGATCTGTGCTTCATTGACAGTAATTCCTTCCAATTCAGCGTAAGAGTCACTGTTAAGACCGTAAATATAATCAGAACCTTGCAGACCACCAGAAATTCCAACAGGAATATCTCTAGTTCCATATGTCTTAGCGACCAAGGAAATACCATTGACCTGAACAAGAGTTGTGTAGTAACTATCAACGGTTAATTGCTGACGAATAATATTCAGTGCATAACGAATAGATCTTTGAATAGTTGCCTTATTGTAATCAGACGCTGCTGTAGAATCATAGAATTTATAGAATCCAGCAGAGGTAGAAGGAGAAGTCAAGGTGTCATCCAGTGCCTGACCCATAAATCCTTCTAAGAGATCGATTGCATAATTTTTGATGTTGTACTCAGTATCAGCGTAGAAGATTTCTCCACTGACTGCAGTGTATGGATCAAGAGGACCCTTATTGAGTTTAGCACCCCATAAGTATGCACCAACGCTTCCATCACCAGTCCAACTAGTTGCACCAGTAGCAGAGTTAACAATGACTGATCCTCTGAGTGTAGAGAAACCAAATCCGAAGGTTGTCGTGATGTATGCTCTGTACCAACCATCACCATAAGGAACAGCACCAAATGCATCGCCTGTCATACCACCCTGAGGGATAAACAGAGATCCTGTGGTTCCAGCGTTGAGATTGAGATCGAAGAAGATGTTCTGCTCAGAAGCAGTTCCAGGATCAAGAGTAATCTTATATCTGAGGGAATTAGATCCAGCAGACTTGAAGAATACTGAGAATGTAAATGTCTGAGTAGCATCAATTCCAACCGCACCCGTGTCGAAAGTTTCACCATCAGTGTCAAATTTAACTGCACCTGAGTCGAACGTTTCAAATGCAGTCAGACTGTAATCTCTGAACGTGTCATGAACACCACCATTTGAGTTTGCTGCGAAGAATTTCTCTGCAGTAACTGTAGCGTCAGGAGCAGCAATGCTATCATCTGTAATCAGAAGAGAATCAACACCACCAAGATCATTCAACTGCCAGTTAGCAGCAAATGCCTCAGGATTAGTGAAGAGGTTAGTACCAGAAACTTGACCTGAGATATTAGATGTAAGTGTTCTTGCCTTAGCAAGAATCTTAACGTTTGCTGGAGAAGAATACCAATCATACACAGAACTTACGCCACTAGTAGCGATAGTTCCTGTTGCAGTAGAAGGAGCAGTCAGAGTATCTGCTGCTGCCCATGCAGTGCCAGTAAATGCACCGACATATAAAGTATCGGTATCAGTATCCCAGTCAAGAACAGTTGCAGTTCCACCACCGCTAGATGTAACAGTTTCACCGACCACGAAAGCACCAGTAGAAGCGCTGAGAGTAATCGTATATGCAGTTACACTGGTATCAACATCAGTAGTGATCAAATCATGTACGATGTCATCAACAAGACCTTCAACGAAGGTGTCATAAGACCATGATCCACTACCAAACTGTGCGATTGCCTGTGTAGAAATCTCTTCCTTATAGTAATTCTTGTTATACAGAAGATTCTTAGCAGCACTTCTTGCTTCATCTTTACCAGGGGCAAGGATAGAAACAGAGGTATCAACTAGATCTCTGATTCTGTAGATAACATTATTAATTGCTGTGGGTGACAGAGCATCACGGTATGCGGTCTGTGATGTGAATTGTGCCGCATACTGATTACCAGTTACAGCAGCAAATTGATCATACAGAAGATTCTGTACTGCTCTCTCAGCAAATGTCTTGAGTAATTCAATAGAGTAAATGGTAGCAAGTAACTCATTCTCAATATGATTGATAGTGAGGTTTGCATTCAGATACAATTCAATTGCTTGAATAGTGCTATTAGTACCACCCGTTTGAAGATCGGAGATTATGCTTAAGAGAATCAGTTTAAGATCTCTTTGGCAAGTTACAGCACCATTAGAACCAGGGAACGTCAGTGCGCTGTAATTCACACCATTCAGATCATAAGTAAATTCTTGAGTGGTGAGTGAAGTAATTTCTTCAGCAATGTAATTTCTGTTGAAATAGATTCTATCAGCAGCAATATTGAAATCTTCATCTGTAGGAGCGACAATATCATTGATTGTTGTAATCAGAGTATCGATAGCGGATTGCACGTTAGCACAATTACCACCATCATTTGTAATACCCCAATCACCAACAATGATAGATTCAGTGTTAGTTTCATCCAGATCACCAGTAATTGCTTGCTTAGCATAGTAACCTAAGCGATCATGTGCATAGATTGACTGGAATGCTTGTAGTCTGATGTGCTGTAGTTCTCCACTAGCACCGACATAGAAGTTACCAGCAGTGACGGTATTTCTATTACCACCATTTTCAATATCATTCGCGAGCGCATCCAGAATTTGTCCTAGGTCAGTTTTACAACGA
>Ga0181419_1000016_pt1 | contig 52193 bp, 73 predicted proteins | sample 42SPOviralmetaG_FD_130144 | JGI IMG/M metagenome (GOLD analysis project Ga0181419, IMG submission 130144) | Marine viral communities from the oligotrophic San Pedro Time Series (SPOT) site, San Pedro Channel, CA, USA - 42 SPOT_SRF_2013-04-24 | ecosystem: Environmental > Aquatic > Marine > Strait...
CAACGACGGCGGCTTCAACTGTGGTAAACCTTCTGGTTGGATTGAAGACTTCGCTGCGTTGCCTGACACGATGAAGGATCTTATTCGCTCTATCAAACGAGCGCGTGTTCTGCTTGGTACAGTAGAGCTTGTAGATCCTGTGGATGAAGATGGTAACAGCGTAACACTTACGCCTAGCCCATTCATCTGGGAGATTGAGAATCGTGACGCCTTCAAAACAGTTGGCGGCATCTTTACTCAACTCACAAAAATGCGGCGTCTACCACCGCAGCACACCTTCACTGCTACCACAGAGAAGCGTGAGTTACCTAATGGTAATTGCTTCTACCTGCCTAACGTGCAGTTAGATGCTGCAAACACTATCGACATTGCAGATAGTGACTCACAGGAAACGTTGGCTAACTTCCTAGCTTGGATTTCAAACTACAACGAGTACATCTTAGGTGCTTGGGATGAGAACAAGCATAAGAATGATGACGTTGACGAAGAGCTTGTTGACTCTTTCGTTGACATCGACGCTGACGAGTTCGTGTAATGAACCATCCTGCTGAACTGTCTATTCATTCTTACTTAGTCAATGCAACTAAGGGTGAGTCCTCTATGTCTGAGGATACCATCCAACAAGTAGGAGCAGAGGTTATGGAAGCAATGCGTAAACAGTTTGGTGGGGGCAATAGGCGTGACAAGTTTCGCTTACGTATGTCTAACATAGGTAGGCCAACTTGTCAGCTTTGGTTTGAAAAGAACAAGCCAGAGACTGCGTTGCCCAAGCCAACCACATTTGTAATGAACATGTTACTGGGAGACATAGTTGAAGCTGCTTTCAAGGGCATCCTAAAAGAAGCAGGCGTAGCGTATCGTGATGCAGAACACGTAACACTTGACTTAGACAAGACAAAAGTAAATGGTACGTATGATCTAATTATAGACGGTGCCGTAGACGACGTTAAGTCTGCCTCTGATTGGAGTTACAGAAATAAGTTTGAGTCTTTTGATACACTAAAGAATAGTGATCCATTTGGATATGTAGGTCAGTTAGCTGGGTATGCTAAGGCATCTGACAGTAAAGCTGGTGGCTGGTGGGTAGTCAATAAAGCCAATGGAAATATTAAATATGTTCCTGCGGATACCCTTGACATGGAAGAAGAAATCACTATATTGAATAAGACAGTTGATACTGTCGAGAGTAATGAGTTTAAACGTTGCTTCAGCCCTGTACCTGAAACATTCAGGGGGAAGGCAACGGGTAATACTATTCTCAATGATAGCTGTAAGTTTTGTGACTACAGGTTCAGTTGCTTTGAAGGGCTGAAAGAAACTGAATCACGAGTATCACAAGCGAAGAACAAACCTACAGTTGCGTACATAGATTAAAGGAGAACTATATGTTAGGTGATGAAGAAATAAAAGAAATGCATGAACAAATTCATGCTATGGAAAAGGATCTTGCGGAACGTAAGAAGGAACTGCATGATGCTAAGTATGCAGGACTTCGTTCAGCTATGGAAGCACGTAAGGCTGCAGAAGATGCGGTGCGACAGGAACTAAGATCACTGGGTGTATCTACTGTAAGTAGTTTGCCTAGTCCTTGGAATGGGTTGTGGCGTATCTAAATGCGGGGAAAGCAATACTCTGCTGCCCTGAAACATGGGTATAGGAGTGGTCTTGAGGTAAGAAACAAAGACTATCTTAATGAACTTGGACATCCATTCAAGTACGAAGCCATTAAGATAGAGTGGGAAGACCTCATGTACCGCACCTATACTCCTGACTTTATTTTGAAGAATGGTATTATCATTGAAACTAAAGGCAGGTTTACAGCAGACGATAGGCGCAAACATTTAATGATACAAAAGCAACATCCCAAGTTGGATATACGTTTTGTATTTACCAGTAGCAGAGCTAAACTAAGTAAGGGTGCTAAGACTACATATGGACAGTGGTGTGAAAAGAATAAATTCATGTACCATGATAGAATCATTCCAGAGGAATGGCTGCATGAGAAGGGTAAGGACAAACATCCCCCTTTGATACAGTTCCCTCTAAAGAAAATAAAAAGGAGTTAGAATGAGTAGTGAAAAAATATTTATGGACTTTGACCAGAACGATTACATCATACGACTAAGCCCCTTCTTAAATAAAAAGGGAGATTGGACAGGGGAAATAATGGTAGGCACTTGCACTACAGATGATAATGTGTTATCAGACTTTGACAATGCTCAACTAATGAAACTAGCACATATGATGTGTGCCTCACTACCCGTAATGGAAGAGGATGCAGCAGTTCGCAGGTTGCTGGAGAATGAGGTAGAAAAAACTATAGATGACGCACTAGAAGAAGAAGAGGAAGTTAAGCCAGCCATTGAGGTTGCAGGGGTATCAGACAATGTAATATCTGTACTATTTAATAGCAAAGGAGACAAAGATGGTTGACGTAGTAAACAAGCCGCCGCATTACAATACATCTAACATAGAATGCATTGATGCTATGGCAGCTATGGTAGAGGATGCTGATGTAACAGCACACGAAGCATATTGTTGGCAGAACAGCTTCAAGTATCTGTGGCGTTGGAACTACAAGAATGGAATAGAGGATCTACAAAAAGCTAAGTGGTACATAGAACGTTTGATTGAGGAAGTGGACAGTAGGAAATGATAATCAAAACATTTCTTACACTTGAGCTTGATGAGGATGACTATCCTGTACCATCTGACGGGAATATTGAAGAGGAAATTAGGGCATTGATTCTTGAATACATATATGATATTGATGGCCTAGACGTAAAACATTTGAAACTATTTATGGAGTAATGATAATATGAACAACTATTTACCAACTGACTACCAATCGTTCATCCACAAATCTCGCTATGCTAGATGGATGCAAGGCGTAGGAAGGCGTGAGACATGGGATGAGACTGTGGGAAGATACATCGACAACGTAGTGAAGCGGGTACTGCCCGACAGATTACATTACCTTGCATTGGAGTGTGAGCAAGCTATCTTAGGCTTAGAGGTTGCACCTTCCATGCGAGCTATGATGACTGCAGGCCCAGCCCTCGACAGAGATAACACCGCTGGGTATAACTGTAGCTACCTACCCGTAGATGACCCTAAGTCCTTCGATGAGGCTATGTATATCTTGCTCTGTGGTACTGGTGTTGGGTTCAGTGTCGAGCGTCAATATGTTACTAAACTCCCTGAGATCCCTGAGTTGTTCTACAGTGATACAACTGTCGTTGTCAAAGACAGTAAGGAAGGTTGGGCTAAAGCGTTCCGTCAAGTTCTTGCTCTCCTCTGGGCTGGTGAGATCCCTAAGTGGGATGTCTCTCGTGTTCGTCCTGCAGGTGCTAGACTAAAGGTGTTTGGCGGTAGGGCTAGTGGCCCAGCACCCTTGATTGATCTGTTTAACTTCGCTATCACAACATTTAAGAATGCACAAGGACGTAAGCTTACAAGTATCGAGTGCCATGATCTTATGTGTTTCATTGGTCAGATCGTTGTTGTTGGTGGTGTGCGTAGGTCAGCTATGATTAGTTTGTCTAACTTGTCTGATGATCGTATGCGTCATGCTAAGTCAGGACAGTGGTGGGAGACTGCAGCTTGGAGAGCGTTGGCTAATAACTCAGTTAGTTATACAGAGAAGCCTGACATGGAAACGTTTATGCGTGAGTGGACAGCACTGGTAGAAAGTAAATCAGGAGAGCGTGGTGTATTTAACAGACAAGCTAGTAAGGATCAAGCGAAGAAGTATGGCAGACGTAACCCTGACTACGAGTTTGGAACTAATCCCTGTTCAGAAATCATACTACGTCCGTATCAGTTTTGCAACCTTACTGAAGTTGTTATCAGGGCAACAGATACAATGGCAGACTTGGAACGAAAGGTAAGGATCGCAACTGCATTAGGTACAATACAATCTTCTTTAACTAACTTCCCTTATCTACGTAAGGTCTGGAAGAACAACACAGAGGAAGAGCGTTTGCTTGGAGTATCCTTGACAGGTATCATGGATAACCCTCTTACTACATCAGAAAACCAAGGATTGGAGAAGACCCTTGCACATCTTCGTGGAGTTGCTGTCAATACTAACGCTGAACTTGCTGACACTCTTGATATACCTCATAGCACTGCAATCACGTGCGTTAAACCATCAGGAACAGTATCGCAACTGGTGGATTCAGCCTCTGGGATTCATGCTCGCCATAGTGCCTATTATATCCGTACTGTTCGTGGTGATAACAAAGATCCATTGACACAGTTTATGAAAGATCAAGGCATCCCTAATGAGCCATGCGTTATGAAGGGAGACACAACTACTGTGTTTAGTTTCCCTGTCAAGTCACCTAGCAAGTCAATCACTCGTAACGATATGACAGCTATTGAGCAGTTACAAACTTGGCTGTTGTACCAACGACATTGGTGCGAACATAAGCCAAGTGTGACGATCTCAGTTCGTGACGATGAATGGATGGAAGTGGGTGCGTTTGTATATAAACACTTTGACGAAATGTCAGGTGTGTCTTTCTTGCCACACTCAGATCACACATATCAACAGGCACCCTATCAAGACGTAGACAAGGACACATATAATGTGCTACTAAAGTCTATGCCTAAGAAGATTGATTGGGCTGGGCTGTCTGAGTACGAGAAAGACGATAACACCGCTGCAATGCAAACTATGGCTTGTACTGGTGATGCATGTGAAATAGTAGACATAACATAAAAGGAGATATACTATGGCTAAATTAAATATAGATGGTGTAGATGTTTACACTGATGACTTTGATGAAGATCAAGGTAAAATTTTTCAAGAGGTACAACAGGTAGCTAATGAAATAGCTAGGCTAGAGTTCTTGACACATTGCTTACAGCAGCGTCAAAGTTCCTTAGCACCCCTTCTTCTACCCAATGAAGAAAAGAAAGAAGAAATAAAAAAGGATACTAAAAAATAATGTATACTGTAATTTCACGTAACGAATGCATCTTCTGTGACAAGGCTAAGGAGTTGTTAAATGTAGATCGCATTGGTTACGTAGAGTACAATGTACAATCCCCAAGCAGCAAGTGGTTGTTGCATCTTTTAAAACAAGCAAACATAAAAACTGTACCTCAGATATTTGACAGTAATGGAAAACATATTGGTGGGTACACTGAACTCAAGGAGTATTTAAAATGATTATTGAAGTACCAGTTACAGAAGAAATGATTATTGAAGCAACAAAAAAAGCCAGAGAGATGGGCCAACTCAAAGGTTCAATGATGAACGGTGGGCGCAATCTTTCTGGCTTTCTGGGGGAACTGGCAGTGCATTCTCTGTTGGGTGGGGAGATCCACAACACATATGATTATGATATCCTTCTAAATGGTAAGAAGATAGATGTAAAGGCTAAGAGTACCAACTACAAACCTAAACCTGAGTATGCAGCTACGATCTTTAAGTACTCTGAGAAACAAGGTTGCGATTACTTTGTGTTTACAAACGTAAAGAAAGACTTGTCTAAGGTGTGGGTATGTGGTACATATGAACGTGACGGGTTCGTAAAGGATGGTGTACTAAAGCGTAAGGGTGAAAAGTTTTACGCAGGTACTAGAGAAATCGAATACCGTAGAGATAACTACGAAATGAAGATAGGTGATCTTAAGCCTATAGATGTATTAAAAGAAGCAGCGTAAGGAGAGTATGATGGGCAACAATAAAAACATGAGAAAGCAACGTGGTTTAGGTAAGCACGATGCACCATTGCGTGTCCAATACAATCAGGGGTCACAAGACTTCAGAGCAGGGCGTGTCACTAACCCATTTCACAAGGACACAATGCAGCACAGGGAATGGGAGAGAGGGTTTAGCAAATCCTATTTTGAAACATTGAAACGGCAGAAGGAATATGAATCTAAAAGAAGAAGCAAAGAAATTTCTACAGGAGAAGTACAGCATGTCTGACTTTAATTCGTATCAGCGCAACGCAAGTTCAACTGCCATCTACCCAGAGGAACATCGTATCCTCTACCCTGCGTTAGGGTTAGCTGGTGAGGCAGGTGAAGTAGCTAACAAAGTAAAGAAGCTTATACGTGATGGGCCTGATAAGCGGCCTGACACATGGCGAGAGGACATAGCCAGTGAGATTGGTGATGTACTCTGGTACTGTGCTGCACTAGCTACTGATCTGAACTTGTCATTAGGTATGATAGCAGGACAGAACGAAAAGAAACTAGGGCAACGAAAACAATCTGGAACTCTAGGCGGCAGTGGTGACACACGATAAACTAAAGGGGGCTTAATCGCCCCCTCTTTTATTTACTAAGTACGCCCTTGTAGATTCTTCCTAGCTCTATTAGAGCCTCCACTTCACTTGCGTCTGACATTTCAGGTGGCTCACCATTCTGGCGCATCCACTCACTCATAGCAAGCTTACGTGTATCCTTGTCAAGCTTACGAAACTTCTCGTGTGCTAGTAGCAGTGGGTCAGTTCTAGCTCCGCTAACTTCCTTAGCTAAATCTAAAAACTTATTCTTCTGCGCCTTGAGGTAAGGAACAATACGTTTGTTTACAAACTTATCTATACTTTCAGACTTTCTTACAGCCCTCATATCAGGATCTGTACTGTTTAAGTATTCCTTACGTAATGCTGTCTCATATGATTTTGACATGTCTACAAGAGCAGGAACTGCTTCTTGCATGTATGCATTCTCAATACGCTTACGAGATGGTATCTTAGATTTGCTACCCATTTCCCAGTCATTGAAACCTTTGTCCTTAAGGTACTCACCTGATGGGTTGTCCATTGAGTATTGTGTAATACCTGCGACAAGACCCAAACCCATAGACTTACGTTCTTTGTCAGGTTGAAATATATCTACACGCTCTTCTCTTTCAAATTCTTTCGATGGAGTAAATACATTGGTCAATCCAGCCTGTCTAAATGACCTAGAGGTTTCCTCCAAAGAAGCATCAAGATAACTTTCTGTAAGCGTGGCTCTATCGTCAGCCTGATCTGCATACCATGCAGGTCTATACCCTGTAGCTCTCTGTAACTCAGGTATCTGTGTAAGAGGTATAGCCCATGTACGTAAGTAATCTGCAACGCCCCTTGATACAAGCTTCTTAGCAGACTCACTAGACACTAAGTCTTTTTCACTCGCAATGATGTTACGTATTTCTTCGACGTAAATGTTTGCAACGCCTGTTCTTGCAGCAGTACCTAAGAAAGTTTCTTGTACATCTTTTACGTCGAACCAAGAACCAAATGTACCTTCACTTAATCTACGCGCACCTTCAGCTATCCACAGTGCTTGACGCATAGGGAAAAAGGAAGTAGCATCCCAGACTGTACCCTCTTCTGTTTGTATTTCTTTGTAGTCTGAGGGAGCGTCATCAGAATTTCTGTACTGTACCGCCGCCAATATACCTAAACCACCAGTTAAGTTACGTGCTATATTCTGCCTGTCTTTACGATCAAACTTATCGCCAAACTTTTTACCATCAATATTAAACGCACGTTTAATCATAGGGTTAAGTGCACCACCACCATACTGACCCATAAGTTCTAATGATTTAAACATAAATCGTGGGAAGGGAGTGGTAACTGCAGTAAGACCATTACGAGTTAAGAAGTTACTTATGTTATTAAACACAGGTATCTCAGGTGGGCTTGCATACGTAATGTCTAACGCCCTTCTTGTACTGTCTTCAATTAATTCTTCAAAGGCAGGTGCACCTTTAGGTCTAACCTTACTACTGTTAGCAATAAGATCATCTATCTTACCTTCTTTAAGAAGCTCCATGAGATCTTTACCATAGTCGCGTTTTACTAGACGCTCTAGCTCACCAATAAACGCAGCCCTACGTATTGTAAATTCTTGTATTCTGTTTGGTGTATTGAGTAGTGTTACTGCATCTTCTACTTTAGATAAGCCCTTATCGATAAAGCCACCCTGACCCCTACCTGTAGCAGTCTGATACTCATTAACTAGATCAAACATATTAGTGTGCTGCTTCATAAACTCAGGGCGTTTAAGTACAAAGTCTGTAACTTCTTTAGACAGCACAGGATTTAAATACATTCTCTGCAGCATTCGAGTGCTACCAGCATAACTATCCCAGCTTGCTAGTGTTCTACCACCTGCACCCAATGCTTTAGCGCCAGCCTTTAGTAAACCTATATCACCTATTTTTTGAAACTGATCAGACATATTAATTAAGATGTTATCAAAAACATTTTCAAGTGTTTCTAGTGGAGTACGTATAGCCGCAGATCCAGCGTTACGAAACGCAGTCTTAACCATAGATACCATGCCACCACGACGAATGTTTTCAATTCGACGCCAACCTTTTACAAACCTGTTTTGTTTGTCAGCCTGTACTTTTTCTTTAGCCCTAGTTAAATCATCTAGTGATGCAGCCTTACGTATCTGTGATAACTTATTAAGTATTTTACCAGCTTCTGATCCACCAGAAACAACCATGTGCACGTAATCATCAAACGACAGGCCGTACTTAGACAGAACATCAGCCAACTCTTGACTGTCTGCAAAGCCACTGTCTACATCTGTAGTAAGTCTAAACAGACCTTCAATAATTGTCTCATTTTTACGGAATGCTTTAGGGTTTTTCTTTTTAAACTCAGACGCTACTGCCACAATAGCATTAAACTTTTCTGGTTTAAGTAATGGGTTGACTAGTTCATCAGCTTCATCTGTTAAACCAGTTAGTGCTTTTTCTTCTGTTACCTTATACTTACGTTCAGCGGTAACTCTATCAGACACAAAGTCAGCAGCACGAATGTCCTGCATAGCCTTTACATCTTCTGCAACCTCAAGGCCATGTGCTTTAGCTGCATTAAAGTCTAGTGTCTTTTTACCGTTAACTGTCTTTGAAACTACAACAGCCTTACCTGTAGCCTCAGATATACTAGCTTCGTATTCGTCAATAAGCTGATCTGCAATGTCAGAGTTTTCGTCAGCTACCTTTTTAGCTTCTGCTTGTTTAGCAGCCGTAACAGAAGCAGAGTTTTTCTCTATCTCTGCCATAGTACGAGCGCCTTTAGTTTTGTTCTTAAGACCTTTCAGTATGGGTGCTGCTAGTTGTTTTGTTCCTGTGATAGTAAATGCAAGTTCTGCTGCACTAATACCAAGGTTAACAGCCATAACCCCGTACTCACCATCTTCATAAGCCTGTCTTGCATTAGCTACATTCTCAGGGATGTCAGCAATACCCATAGCAGCGGCTAAAAAAGGTGACCACTCAGCGCCTTCGATTATATATGTAATAGTTAAGGGTGAATAACCTTGATCCACTAGAGTAGTAGCTAACTCACTACGTATAGGATTATCACTCTTTATCATTTCATCTACCATGTATGCACGATCTTCACGCTCTATCATGTAGTCACGTAAAACTTCTTCACGTGTAGGTTTTCTTACGTCATCCCCTAATTGTATATTAGTAATGTCTTCTACTTCTACTTTGTAGTATCTATCATCTTTTAATACACGCTCACGCTCCCAGTTAGCAACGGCTGTAGCGTAAATATTATCTATGTTTTCTTCCGCAAAGTCAAAGTCTTTATTCATCAAAGCGTCAACACGAGGGTCTAATCCCTCTGGCTCTTCTGTTACTTCCTGTTGCTGTTGCGCTTTTTCATATATACTTTTATCAGGAGCCTTATACAAGGGAGCCTGTATGGTAGCCTCACCGTCTTCCGTTTCCTCCTCGTCAACTGTAGATATCACAGGTGCAAAACTATCCTCTACAATAGTAGATTCCACAACAGGACTTGGCTCAAAAAGATCATCATCCCTTTGTTCCTCTGCACCATCAAAGGATGGTAGCTTAGGTGCAAACATGTCTTCCATTAACCTGAATGACCCCACAGTAAATTACCAAAAGTAGTTTTTACTGCGCTATACACTAGTCCATTATGAACGTACTGTATGACAGTATTAGCATCGAAGCTTTGTTTTTCTTCAAGTACATCTTTGACACTACGAGGTGTACCATCAGATTTGGTAGAAGGTTTAAATTCATTATTACCATTAACCATTAATTGAGTAGCTAAAACTTGATCTTCTGCACTACCTGCATTTAATTCTGCAACTGCTGTGTTGTAATTAGTCTGTACTCTATTAACTAAAGTTGCTTTGTATTTAGTATATTCTTTAAGCACCTCATTGATAGCAGTTTTAGCGCCTGCATCATCCTTCCAAGGCTCTGCTCGCCTGCGAGCATCTAATGCTAGATAAGAATCTAGGTATAACGCTGCAACATCCCCTTCATTACCAGTCTGAAAAGATTTAATTAAACCTTCAGGAGTTAGTTCTACAAACTCTTTGCCTCTAAACTTACTCTTAACAGCATTATTAACAATACTATCTAACGATTGCTTACTAAAATAATCACCGCCTAAATCGTTTTTCTTTTTAAACTCTAGGTATTTTTCGTGTGTATTAGTATACATACTTTCAAGAGCTTCCTTTTCATCTGCATCCTTAGCTTGTGACATAGCAAAGTCTAGCTCAACAAGTCTTGCTTCAAATGTTTTAGCCTTAGTCGTAAGGGTCTTAGGTAAAGGTTTAAACTTTTCTGCAAAAGGAATAGCTTTTCCTTGACTAACTGCTGGTCCAGCCGTAGCCTCAGTACGTAGAGATGTAGCAACAGGGGAAACTTTTGAACGTTCTAGCTCATAGTCTCGAACTTCATACATGGTTCTAGGGTCTAAGTCTTGAGCACTGTATGCTTCAGCTTTATTTAAAGCAAACGTCGCACCTGCCTTACCTGATTTAAGTATGTTAGTGGTCTGTTCTGGGCTGTAATATAAAGCTAACTGTCCTGTTAGTAACTCTAACTCACGTTCCTGTGTACGCCTAGCTGCTTCATCTGCCCTTGCTGAAGCACGTGCCTCTTTATCTATCATGCGCTGCTCAAGGCGCTCTTCTTCACGTATACGTGCAGCTTCTTTATTGCTCTCTTGTATGCGTGCTGATACGGCCTGTGAAAAGCCACCTATGAATGCACCTGCATTAAACGCCATTGTTATCTCCTAGCCATTAAACCTTTTACGCTGTCTACTACATCTTCAGCAACAGCCTCTACGTTTTCTTCTTCACCCTGCTCTACCTCATCATCTTCCTTCATGTTTTTTCTAGCACGTTTTACTGCCAGAGCAATCTTGGAATCTGGAAACTTATCAGGATCAATGTCGGGATCACGCAATCCCATGTCGTATTTAACACCATTCTTATCACCTACAAAAGCAAGCATTTCTAGTATGACGGGTTGGATAAGTATACCAACATCTAATGTGTGCAGCCCCTGCATTACACCGCCTAGTTGAATTGAATTAGACAGAGCAGCAAGAGGCGTACCTAACTCCATAACATCAAGCAGTTCCTCTTGGAACTTAGGTTCAAGTAAACGAGATGAGTAAAACTCTAACGCTTCATCTATTGTATCATACTTAGCTGGTTGCTGCCAAGGCATACTGCCCATCTCAGCTACCATTCCCTGTCCACCTACAGGTGCATCAAAGCTTGGACCTTTATCCATCTGCTAGAGCCTTTCTTGCCATGTTAATTTCACGTACATACTCAACAACCATTTCACTAGGTTCTTTAGTAGCCTCAGTTTCTTCTGGCTTCATTGTTCTACGTAGCAGACCACCCTTATCTGATGTAGTTCCCGTAGCTACTTTCTTAGCCTGTGCCTTTCGTAGTACATTTAAATACGCTGTTCTATGATTGTTCATACAGTTTCTCCTTAATTAAAACCACCCACCGACAATAGAATCTGCATCTGCAGTTATAATACTTCCTACAAGATTTCCTGCGGCAGACCACCAACCAGCATTAGCGGAGTCATCAGCACGATCCTTGTATCCTTTTTGACGCATCTCTTCCATAGTCATATTGGCTACTCTATCTTTTTCACTTTCAGAAGCGTCAAACGCCCACTTCATTGTATCGTTATAAAAACTAAACATATTATTATAGGCAGTGTTAGATATGTCTAAAGCATTCTTTGCATTTAATTCATTGACCCTGTTTACAGTAGCATTGTCTACAGTAGCAATCTGCCTACGCCAGTTAGCATTAAATTGATCTACTACCAATCTGTTGTTGGCATTAAATTGCTCACGTTGGTTCTGTACATTAGCGTTAAACTGAGACATAGCATTCTTCTGACCTGAATTGTACTGTGCAATAGCATTAGCTTGAGAAGAATTAAATTGATTGACCTGTGTACTTAAGTTATCATAGAACTGGTTAGTTTGATTTTCTGATGTAGCGTTAAAAGCATTAGCAGCGTTCTCAGCGGCAGCATCAGTAAACATACTCTGTACCCTAGACTGTGCTTGGAACATATTAGCAGCCTGTTGATTAGACAAGTTAGTCATATCCATTGTCATAAAGTTCTGTGCGTTCTGAACTGCAGCTTGCTGACGGTTGCTAAGATTAGCCATATCTAAGTTAGATAATGCAGCAGCTTCTGCCATTACCATAGCTTGCTTGTTATTTAAATTAGCTAAGTTCATAGTGTTAGCAATACGACTATTTTCTAGTGCAATAGTTTGCTCTGCAGTAAAGTTCATGTTAGCTACGTCAGATACTTTACTTGCATTCATAACACGCGACTGAAAAGCTTGATCGAACTCTTGCCCTATGAATGTCGCCCTTTGCTGCGCTGCTAACATAGCACGTTGCTGACGGTTAGACAAGTTCTGAGCTTCAAATTGTGCGAAGGTAGATGCATCAGCCTGTGCAATAGGCAGCGCACTTTCCATCGCAGCTTGCACCATAGCCTGACCTGCCATACTAGATGCAGATATACCACGAGAAGCCATCTTAGACATAACACCACGTAGTGCACCCGCCGCCCATGCAGGGGGATTGTTGGCATCAAAGTCTTTAGTTAACTCACCTAGCTGTCCTTGTACAGTAGCTTTCTCAGAAGGTGTAGCTGTTGCAGCCTGTACTTCTTCTGTAAACTTAGCAGCTTTTTGTGCATTAGCTGCACCAGATATAAGCTCACCGTCTTGTATCTCACGTTGTACAGGGTTCTCCATAAGAATAGCTTCACCCTGTTCAGCTTCTAATTCAGATACGGAACTTTCTGTTTGTTGTTCAGCAGTTACTTTAGCATCCTCTGATACTTCACCTTTAACTACGTCAACCTTTGCGGCCTCATCAACTTCACCTTCAGTTTTTACAGCAGTTACAGTAGCGGCATCTCTAGGATCTACAGTGCCTACCTTATCTACGGTATCTACAGTAGACACTGTTCCAGTTTCTGCTTCCCCTATTTGACCTGTACCTGTACCTACAACTTGATTCGTATCTGTATCTACTTTTACAGGGTCTACAACTGTACTCGTTGGCATTGAGCCTGTAGGATCTTGTAATCTTTCAATAGTAACCTCTGCAGCAGACTTACCTTTGCCTTCTGTGGGTGGGTTTGTACCCGCTTCATCATCATCACCAGCGGCATCCCCCCCTTCGTTATACTTTTTAACCATACCACCTTTAGCCATAGCCATAGCTGCCTGTCGGTACGAGTCCATTTTTTGCATGGCACTAGGATTACCCTGTAAGTATTGGTCAAAGTTATTCATATCTCCTGTGTAGCCAAGAGAACCTGCAATACGATTCATCGCATCTGGTTTAAATCCTTTAAACTGCATCATTGTGTTACTTCCTTATTATCCATTTACTACTTCGTTTAATCCCCATGTCAAAGCGCCTAAGCCTATTATAAATATTAGTACACCTGCTGTCAATGATAAACCCCAAAATAATTTATCTCTAGCTGCAGCCTGTTGCTCTAAAGCTTCTTTATGACGTTGCCTAGCAGCAGCTTGCTCCTTGACAACTAGATCCCACATTCCTGGTGGTCCATATAACTGACACGCTGAACGTAATTCATCCATACATTCTTTATGTTTCATCTTAGCTTGCGCTATAGCAAAGCCTTCTTCTTCAGATGATGATAGTCTACCTAATGGGCCTTTATGTCTACCCTTTTCAGCCAGTTGTATTTCAGAGTCAAGTTTAGCTAGTTTACCAAAGTGAGGTAGTAGATCAGCTACATCCCCACCAGCTTTAACTGCAGAACTAACAGCACCTGCTATCTTAGTTACTGCGCCAGCAAGTGCTAGTACTTCAATCATTTATCTTCCCACTTGCATCCATAATGCAGTAGTTATAAATGTAAGTACTGCTACAGTTCCTAGTTGTACTAGTGTCTTCCACACACTTCTTTTAGTATCACGCCATGAGTCTAACAAACTACGCAACTCTTTAATATCACTAGCTGCGTCCGTATCAGATAACCCTAAGTCACACAGAGCCTGTTTAGCACCCTTTTTAGCAGCCCTATCTAACATAGCTTCTAGTTTTTCTGGTGTTAAAGTATCCATTATGTATTTAACTCATAATAAGTTACGAATACAGCGCCGCTAGACCCTGCACCAGTAGTACCTGAACCATTTTCTGAGGCAGAACCACCGCCCCCCGCCCCTAAATAACCATTCCCAGCGCCACCAGCAGAACCACTAGAGTGCTGTACAGCAAAACCACCTTGGAATGTATTTGATACATCGCTGCCCCATTCAGAAGGCTTTGTGGGAGCGGCTGTTCGATTACCAGCGGCATATCCTGACCCGCTTGCGGTAGAACCATTTACACCACCAGAGCCTAAATCTGGACTACCACCACCTGTAGCCCCAGAATGGTCACTACCTAAAGATAAACCAGGACCATTCCCACCAGTATAGTTTGATTCTCCCCCAGATCCAGAGCCACCCAATGATGCAGGACAAGTACCCCAAGCACCAATAGTTGTTGAACTAGAGCTTTCACCTACAGGTAAAGACGCGGTTATAGTAGCATCTATAGCACCCTGCCTACCACCAAAACCTCTTGAGCCACCTGTAGCAGAGATAGTTGCGCCAGAACCTGTGGGGTTAAACGAGGTAGGTCCACCGTTTCTTCCTGATAAAACTGTTCCACTACCACCGCTGTAAACAACTCCCCCACCCCCTGCGCCAATACTAATGCTTGCACCATTAATTGTAAGCGAGCCAGAGGCGCTACCTGTTAGAGCTATAGAGCCGCCTGCCCCGCTACCCAATGTGAGATCAACCTCTACAAAATTATTAACTGAATCAGCGTCTGTAACAGTTTGACTTGTGTTGTTAAGAGTCGTAACATCAACGCCCAGAGATGTAAACGCAGATGGTTGAGATGTTAGGTTAGTAATAGCAACTATGTCACCCGTAATAATATCACTAGGTGCTACTAAAAATCTAACTTTTGCGGCGGTTGAACCGCTGGTTAAAACTATTTGTACCTGTGTGAAACTTGAAGTAACGGATGTAATATCATCTGGTACAGAATATCTGCGAAAAGCTGTGCCCCCCGCAGCCCCGCCTGACGCAACCTTTTCACGACCTGAATCAGTAGAGTGACCACCGCCAGAACCACCACCACCTAAAACATATACATTATATTGCACACAACCTGATTGTGCTGGCGACCAAAAAGTACCACTAGATTTTGTTTCTGTAGTACCTTTCTTTTTAAGTATTCTATTTTTACTACGATAATTAGAGAAAGAAGTAGTGGCACCAGAAGCAGGTAAACTACTAGGTACAGGATTAGAACCTCCATTAAGATCTGCGTTAAGGGATACAGCACCAGACTGACCATAGTAGTCACGCAACTCACTCATAGATATTGAGCCAGAAGCATGACCAAAGTTATCTAATGAGGTGATAGTCATTATAATGTACCAAACGCAGTTACGTCACCCTTAACAACTAAATTCCCGCTAGTATCTATCCTAGCTAGTGAGGTTCCGTTGTACTGGATCACTAAACGATTGCTACCGTCTACTTCAAAAGTCCAATCTTGAGCGCCCCCTGTAAGTACAACTTCCCCGTCTGAAATTAGATTACTACCTGCCGTGACATTAGTACCTGCCGTAATAAAACCACCCGCAACCATAGATTGAGCTGCTACAATATCACCTGTAGCATAAATATCATTATCCGTAGGTGCTGTAGTATCTCCAACACGCAAACCATTTATAACATTTACGCCATTTCCAGTAATACGCATCTCTTCGTTAATAACACCCGCATAAAATTTAAGAGTGTTAGATGTAGCAAAATCAATCTTTGCGTTAGCTTGGCTGTCATCAGCAAACGATATAACTCCGTCACTAGAGTCAATAAAGACAGTGCCGCCAATATCTAAGTTAATATCTCCAGAAGTAGTTATGTTACCTGTTAGCGCCCCTGCTGATGTAGCGGTAGAAGCATTACCAGTAACAGCCCCTGTAAGATTCCCTTCAAATGTACCTGCTACAAATGTCTCACTGCCTACAGTCCACTTATCATCTGTCTCATTCCATACAAGGGTTTTGTTTGTTTCAGTACCGCGTTCAATCTCAATACCGCCGTTTTGTGATGGAGTACCTGTCTCATTGGAGTTTAATAAGATCTGATTATCAGCTAAGTTAATAGTCTCAGTGTTTACTGTAGTAGTGGTGCCTGATACAGTTAAGTTTCCCCCAACAATAACATTACCTGATGTAGTAAGGCTACCTACTGTAACTGCACTAGGTAAGCCAATTTGAATCTGGTTATTACTTACTGCAGTCTCAACTTCATTAGCTGTACCAACAAAGTTTAAAGTGTCTGTGGCTAGAGCCACACTATCGTCATCACCGCTATCAGCACCTACAGTTAATGCAGTAGTAATAGAAGCAGTGCTTACACCCGTAACTAAACCCTTACCATTTACAGTAACAACAGGAATAGCAGTAGAGCTACCAAACGAGCCTACATTAGAGTTTACTGTATCCAAAGTTGTTGTAAGGATAATGTTACCTGTACCATCAAAGTTAGTAGCACTAGCATCTACATCCCCATCAATAGTAATACTTCTTGCAGTAGCCAATGCAGTTGCAGTATCTGCATTACCTGTTACATCACCTGTAATGTCACCTGTAATCTGACCAGTTACACCTAAAGTACCACCTACTGTAGCATTATTTGTAACTGCAGCACTGGCTAATGTGGATGCACCCGTAACCCCTAATGTACCACCTACTGTAGTGTTTCCTGTAATAGCCGCCGTACTAGACAGGGTTGCTGCCCCTGTCACACCTAGTGTGCCACCTACTGTAGCGTTACCCGACAGTGTAGAGTTAGCTGTCACAGTAAGTGCATCTGTTACTACAGTGCCATCAAAAAAACTATCTTTAAATTTTGCACTATTAGAACCTAAGTCTAGCGTGTTTGTAGTCTTAGGTAAAACAGTACCAGATGAAACAATAAGATCTTGGCTTGGCCCTACTTTTGTGATAGGGGCACCTTCACCTGCAGTACCATCATGTTTATGTCCAGTAGAAGCATTGAACCCAGATTCAATCGCATTGTATTCTGCGTCAAAATCATCAGCGTCAATAACATTACCATTAGCAATATTGTTTGCGGTGTCTTGTCTTGTATAACCTGCCATGTTGTTTCCTTATTGTCTATCTTCTTGGCTGTATTCTAATAGCGCAGTGTCTAATGTAAAAGTAGGATTAGTAGAAAAATCTTCTAGTCTTATTGCCACAGTCTTACCAGAACCAATAATATTAGTATTGTAAACTTTGTCTAACTCACCGCCAAATTTAGCAGAATTAAATACAGAAGAGGATGCACCAAAGAAAAACACCTCGCTACCAGTACTAGATATTTGTTGCGTAGAAGGCTGAACTACTTTTGTATCTGTAGATGATGCAAAATCGTATTTAATATTTAAATCTATAGCCATGTTTGCAGTAGGCTCTGCGTATAAAGTCATTTTATAAAATGTTTTACGTACTTGTGGATCTGATATAGGCATAAAGGGCGACTCGTAGATAGCCTCTATAGATGCACCATTAAAGTTAGAACCTGTTTCCATAATATAAATATAACCATCACTATTAGCAAACGCTAATGTTTCTAATGTAGATGTATATCTGCTATCTGCAATAAATGCTTTTATACCTTTAGTAGTAGACCACGCTAATCCACCTGCACCTTGAGATATAAATTTAGTTGCTATTAAACCTTTAGCAGCTTCTGGTTGCTCAGATTCAATATATGAAAATATTCTATATTGAGCTTTTTCTTTTAGTACAATAGAACAATAATTAGGAGACTGAGCTAGAAATTTAGTTGCGTCTTTTACTATAGAATCAGATGCAATATCCAAACCAAAGTCACCAATACGATCTGTCGCACTTAATAGTCTTATACCATCAGGGGCAAGATACATAATATCACCGCCAACTTCCTGAATAGTATCACCGTTAATACAACCAATACGGTCTGTAATAGGAGCTACCTGAAAGTCTGCGGAACTACTTCCAGTAAGTCTTTTAAATGTATCAGTAGTAAATATAATAAGTTGTTCACGAAAAACTGCTAACCCTGTAATATCGTTTGCTACATTTATACTTCCCGCACCATTAGCTACATTAAAATCATGTGTAGTAAAAGGAGCAGTAAAATATAAATTATTTCCTTTGGCATAAAAGGCAGTGTTTTTAAAGATAGCTACGTCTGAAGCACCTTGTGGATCATTTGTCCCAATGTCGTAAGGATCTCCGCTACTATCATTTTTAAAAAAGTCAAAAGAATTTCCTGATGTATTGTATATAGCAGGAAAATTTTTACTGTCTACAAATACAACTCTATCATCACCATCTAAATTATACAAAATACTTTTGGTTTTACCACCATTGGTAAGTGCGCTTTCACCTAGACTAGTCCATGTAGTACCAGTACCATAGTAGTATTGAGTTTTATTGCTACTATTTTTACGTGCAGTTACAATACGACCTGAACTAATAACTTTTAGTGAAAGTATAGGTCCACTGCCTGTAACTTGTTGGGTACTATACTTTGAATACCCACGTAGTTTAGAGTAGCCACCTTCTTTATTTACCTCAAAGTTTTGTAATAATGTAGCAGATCCTATAGCATTAGTACCCTGCTGTAGTGCAGTAAGATTAGAGATAAGACCACCTCTAAACTCAATAGGGAATGTTTGCCATTGCGTTGCCATTAAAAGTGTACTCTCAAATCACGTACATACTCTGTACGATTTATATTTATACTACGTAAGTGCTTAATACCTTGTGTAAATTTTTGCATAGCTAATTGTGCCGCTTGCATATCGCTTCTAAATTGATATACGTAGTACATTGCACCATCTACTATAACATAACGATATTGTTCAGGAAGATTAGGTACATCAGAATGTAAATCAAGATCAAATCCTGTTGTATAATATTCATAGACTAACTCATACTCTTTGTCAGGAGTAGGTACTACTAAAAGTTCTCTACTAGGTGCACGTACTATATAACGTGGTGTTCCTGTACTACTAGAGTTATACTCAGTATCTACGTACTTGTCAAGGTACTCTTCGTAACTAAGTACTTTAAGTTTAATAGTATTTGTTGCTAGTGTATCGTCACGTTTAATTCTAAAACTATTTAAGTTAATTGTTTTTGCGTCATAAGGATAGCTATAGCGTGTTTCACCTGCAAGCAATACTTCCGTTTCTTCTACATGATTCCAAGGCCACTCATATTCTTCTTGTTGTATATGACGAATAGAAGAGTTTACTGCGTCTTTAGCAAAACTATAAAAACCTGTAGTAGCAGAAAAGTTAGCAGAAGTTAATTCGACTTCATTAAGCCTACGATTTATATCATTAACTATCCCAAGATAATCGTATGCCATATTACTTCTCCTTCACCCGCAAAAACACAGAACGTTCATATACTAGTGCACCTACAGTAGTTATCTTACACGTAATCTTATATCTTTTATTATTAGTACCTAAGCTTAGTCTAATAGTAGCTATAGTTAATGTATTTGTAGCTTGTACAAACTGTAGTCCGTCTACAACTTGTGTAGGGCTTACTTCTGTTTTAACATTACTTGCGTCATCTATAAACCAATCAACACCAGAAATAGTATCTGTACCTAAAAAACGTGACCAATCAATATTGTAGTCAAGTAATTCGTCTTTATCTTTATCAGGCCATTTGTATGACATTGTTCATCCTTTAAGCTGCTATGTAAACAGTATTGTTAGTTGAGCTACGTCCTATGTAAACAGAACGTTCTTCTACTTGCACATGTACTACATTACTGGTAGTTAAACTAGGAGAATTAGCAGAGCGTAATTCCGTACCATGAGGTTTTTGTCTAAGTATATACAGTACACGAGATTTAGAATACTGTTCTGCATATGGACCATAATCAAATATTACTGCAGTAGGTGTACCTATGTTAGTAAAGGAAGATAGTAAAGTTGCCTCTAATGTTGTAGTGGCTTCACCCTTTACTTCTTCAAAAGCAGTAACTAAACCCGTAAATGTTGCAGATGGTATTGTTATATTTGCCTTAGCTTTTACATCAGCAAAATTATTTATAGTAATATTGTTGGGTATAGAAGCTACAGTTAAATTAGCTTTAGCATCAAAACTAAGTGTATCTGTTACGGATGTAGCACTTACACCATTTGAAATTATATTTGCTGCACCTTTAACTATGATGTCTTCAGCAGATATATTAGAAGTAACGTTACTTAAAGTATTATTAGCTTCAGCCTTTACGTCAGCAAAATCATTTACTGCTGTAGTAACTAGCGCACTTGTTATACTTAAATTAGCTTGAGCATCAAAGTCAATATCTAAAGAAAATGTAGCTGTAATACTAGGTACTGTAAAGTTAGCTAATCCAAAGCTAATTAGTTGACCTGAAGTAAAAGCAGCAGACGTTGAAGTTAATGTACGGTTAGCTTCTGCACTCACATCTGCAAAATCGTTTACGCTGAATATAGAAGCAGTACTAGGTATTATAAAATTAGCTAGTCCAGTACCTACAAGTTGACCTGAAGTAAAAGCAGCAGTAGCTGGGTTTAATGTAAAGTTAGCCTTACCTAAAACAGAAGTAAAATCATTTACTGTTGTAGTAGACTCAGTACCTGTTAAACTAGAAGTAGCTTTAGCATCAAAATCAATATTTAAAGAAAGTGTGGCTGCAGTAGAGTCTGCTGTTACATTTGCAATACCTTCAAATAAAAGATTACTAGCAGTTATTGTTGCTAAAGTAGTAGATAAATAACCTAATGCTGCAGAACTAACAGTAGCCTGAGATATAGGCGCTTCTGATATGGCAGAAAAGCCTAGCATATTACTCTATAACTACATTAGGAATTGGCTGAATAGCTGTTAGTTCATCAGGGGTTGAGGCGGCATCAATGCTTGCTAAAGCAGGAGCATCCCGCAACGCTTTCTTGTCAGCTACAATCTGAGTTGTGCTTGCGCTTGTTTCTTGCGCTTTCATAAACGCAGTGTCCAAAGCAGCCAACGGTTCAACTCTAGCTCTGCGTATTTTATCACGCCAGATGTCTTTAGCCTTTGCCATGTTTACAGAAATTACCCCTGTGTCTGCATTAGCTTCCCACCCATCACGAAACGTGCGCTCCGCTGGGAGTCCGTAGTCTGCGGCGTTATATTCTGTAGCGCCTATTTTAATAAAAGTTTGTGTCACGCCACCATCTCCCAAGCATTTCTAAACTGTCTATTGCTAGGCACTTCTTCTGTACGCACAATCTTAAACATTGGGCGGTTATGTTCTTCTGCCCAGCACTTGCGGGGCAAATCTTTCATACACAAATATTCCATAGCTTCCTCTTCCGTAAGAGGCCCAATGCGAGGAGCAGTCCATTGCAAAGCGTGTTTCTCAGGATCATGTTTAAATTCGCTATGGCGACCCTCTTTTATTGCTTTGGCTTCATCGTCTTGAAGCTGCCAGTAAACCCAGATAGGGGGCAAGTTTCCAGCTATAGCTTCATCAAGCCATTGTTGCGCTGGAACCAAAACTTTAGTCGGCTCATCAGGGGAATCAGGGTCATCAAACACGACACGATATTTTGTATACTTACTCATGCCAGATCCCCTGCTATTAATAGCCCTGTGAGACCATCTGCAGCATTCTCAGGCCAACAGCCTACGGCACACGCTCCTGTTGTTCGTGCATAGTCTATGTTTCCACCAGTATATTCACCAGATAACCATCGCCCGTAAGTAGAACCCCCATAAGAAGAAACACCACAAGCGTAATAATTTGCGTCACTCATATTGCTTGATAAATTATACTGATAGTTCCCTGTTCCCAGATCAGTTAGCGATGAACAGCCATCACTTTTGTCAAAGGTAGGCGTCCCACCTGTACCGTCAGCAACAGCAGCAACTGGATTAACATCACTTGTAAGCGCAACGGTGCCGCTTGCGTCTGGCAGAGTAATTGTTCGCGCCGCTGTAGGGTTGGTTTTGGTTAAAGTGGTACTTGCGGCGGTAAATCCCACTTTTAACTGAAGAGCGCCATTATTTGCGACCGCAAAGTTTCCAACGCCAGAAACAAAGTCTACATCGATAAAATGGGCTAATGATGAAGTAAATATGCTTGAATCGTTTACTTCATAAACCCCATAATTTGAAGAGTTGATCCAGACTACCAGTGTGTCTCCGTCAACTATTGACGCTAGTGTTGAAGCTACATTATTCGAACTGCTATCGCTTACGCTACACACTAATGTTGCCGCCCCCGACCAGTTTGCGTTTTGATTTAATCGATAGTACCAAATGCCTCCTGATCTAATGTATAACCCTCCAGATGTTGCACCATTCGCGTTTACAGTGCTTTGTGCTGGATTAATGTAATTTATTGAAGTTGTTGCGTTTGTTACATCTATATTCGTCCCAGCCAGTTTTAACGTGTCAATATTTTCTATTTGCCTACTGTCATTTATGACTGTTGTGCCGCTTACTTTAATAGCCATCTTCGTGCCCTTTCACTATTAGCTAAATATATCTTATGCCCAAGGCATGTCTGGCTCTGCTACAGTTTTCTCGTCGATCTGTTTCTGTATCTGCTCATTAACATGTTTCTCGTATCCACCAACAACTACAGCTTTAATCCACTCTAAAACAGCATCCTCTTTAAGATCCGCAAAAGCTACAAACGAGTCTGCTGGTGTCTCTGCTGCCGTGAAGGGCGTTGCACCAGAAAAGCTACCAGTATTTCCATCAGCATCTGTACCAGTTTTTTTCCAGTAGGTTTGTACGACAGCATTTTCTAATGTATCACCAAGAATATTAGTTTGGTTTTGTGTTTTAAGGGAAGTAATTTCCCAAGTGTATGTCATGCTCATTTTAATTCTCCAATTTTGTTAAGCGTGATTTTAGTATTGCAATTTCTTCAGACTGCTCTTTGACAGCCTCAACAAGCAGAGCGATAGTTGCTTGATAATCTAAAAGCTTTTTGCTTTCGTCTCCTTTTACGGCTTCTGGAAGTACATCCTCTACCTCTTGTGCAATTAAGCCAGCTTTGCGATCATCGTGATCTTTAAGCATGTAGGTGTAGCCGCTAATCGTTTTTAACTTATCAACAGCGTTTTCTATTTTTTGCAGATCAGACTTAAAACGAATATCAGAAGTTGAATTTAACGTAGTGACGTTGATCTGGTTAAATACAGATGTAACTGCGAGATCTGCGTAGTAAGCTGTGTTGTTGCGGTCATAGTAAACAGGAAACTGTGCGCCCATTTCTGAGTAAACCCTAGAACCAGCACTACTCCACCAACCTAAATATATATTTTGTGATCCTTTTGCATCTAAAAATAGGTCACCACTTGAGTTTGTTCTGATGCGGGAATAACTAGTATTAGCACCTTCACCCTCGTCACCTATGCGGATGTAGTTGCTGCCATCACCAACAAGCAGACGTGAGATGCGGCTATCACTATTAGGGTTTACGTAGTAACTTGTATTATTACTATCGTAGAAGATAGGTGCCCGCATTTGATTAATCGCAATTGCATAACCATCTGAAACTCTAAACTGTTCCGACCAACTGCCACTTGAATTATTGTAGTAAAAACGAAGGCCGTTAGATTGGTCACTATCAATGGCTCCGTATGGAGTGTTGCCGTTCCCCCACCAAACTGATGCGCCAACACCGCCCCCGTCAAAATAACAAGCTCTACCACTTTGACCGCCTACAGTAACTGCGCCTAGCACATTTGAAAATTGTGTCCCATTTGGTGTGTCATCAATAGTACCCCCCACATACAAGCGATATAACCTAGTGCTCTCTGCTGGATTAACGTAGTAAGCTGTGTTGTTAATATCATAATAATTTCCTGCATAAAGAGTGTTACTGACCCTTACATTGGTATCTCCTTCACCTACAGAAAATAGTCTAGTACCTACGTCTTCACTATCAAAGATACGCACACCACCATACTGTGCTTGCGCACCCATGCGAATACCAGTGTGCCAACGTAAATCTAGCTTGGTGTAGTTGCCACCATAGTTCTCTAGATTAGTGCCTAAAAAATAGTTATTTGGATCGTTGCCGCCGCCAAACAGCAAACGTGTACTACTGACTGATGAATAAGCATTGTTAGTAAAGTTGCCTCCAATAACGACCGTAGAAGCAGTTGTTAGTGAGTAGATGTTAGATGTAGCAGCAGGGTTTGCATAGTAACCAGTGTTATCACTGTCGTAGAAGATAGGCGATCTGGTTTGATTTAGAATTGTTGTATAATTAAAACCTTCTCCAACTTGTAGATTATTTCCATCAGTCGAACCCTCTATTGTTCTATAACCGTGGAACCATATACGACTGTTAGAACCAGTAAATTTAAGGCCGTGAGTATTTGAAGATCCACCGTTGTTAATTGCAATAGTACCATTAACATTTAAGGCTGTACCCGTACTTGCTGGATTAACGTAGTAACCTGTGTTGTCGGTATCGTAGAAGACAGGTGCACGAAGAGAAGATGCTGCAAATCCATCACCAGCTTGTGTGAATTGGAATTTATCACCAATACCATTGAAGTGTATAATAAATGCACCAGTGCTATTATAACTATCGTGCACGATCCAAGGGTAGTTACCGCCTACAGCTGAGTATCTAAAACTTGCTAGGTATCTGTTGTTATGGTGTACTTGTAATCCATAAGTCGTGTTTGAAGTGTGGGTTGTTTGATTACCAACAAGTAAAGCGTTAACTTTAGAGTAACCAGCGGGGCTTGTGAAATAAGCAGTGTTTCCACTATCGTAGAAGATAGGGGCACGAGCATCTGAAGTTGCTGTTAGTATACCGTTAGAAGTGACTGCCCCAAAGTTATGGGCAGACCAGTTAGTGCTAGTACCCGCTCTCCAATACCAAGTTGACGGGGTATGGTTGCTTGTTCCATTATTGCAGGTACGATAATTAATACTCATTGCCGTAGACTGTGAGCCAATCATCAACTCACCGCCATAACCTTGCAATTCAAGAGTATTATATGCGTGATTGCGGCCTACACGACCACCTTGACTTGTTTCTGCTACAATCTCGTTAAAATCAATAGACCCCATAACAGAACGGCTTGCAGGATTAACGTAGTAAGCTGTATTGTCGCTGTCGTAGAAGATAGGGGCACGAACACTAGCTGTACCAAACCAGTTACCGCTAGTATCAGCATAAGCTGACCAAGACCCCCAGTTAGACTTTAAAAAGCCTTGCTGACCGTTTTGATGCCCATATAATTGCAAAGACCAAGTACCATTTGAACTATACCCAGATATACCAACATCGTTTCCAGCAGAGCCTTGCAGTTTAAGGTTTTGATCTCTTTCTTGTGATAAAATAGGGCCAGCAGTGTCTCCAAACTCTATGTTGGTAGCAATGACTTGATTGACAACAGATGTACTAGCAGGGTCAGTGTAGTAGGCTGTATCGTTGCTGTCGTAGAAGATGGGTCCACGAACACTAGAATTGTGGAATAACTGACCACTGCTTATACCTGACACAGTTGACCCAGCGCCCAAAACCCTAAAGCCATAACTAAAGCTTGAACCCATGCGAATATCTACGCCATATTCAGATGCACTAGAATTGTATTTATTTACTACTAAGCCCCAATCGTTATTGCTTGTGGCTGTAATGTAAACAGTAGCATCGTTAGTATTATTTCTTGTGCCGCCGTTTACGTTTAATTCCTGTATGTCAGTACTAGTGCCCGTAATATTGTTTACGTTAGTAATACTATTACTGTTTGCGTTGATCGTAGACCTTGCAGTAATAACCGCATTGGCTGTTCCAAGATACAAAGTATTGGCTGAGTGGTCACGCCAAATAAAGTTAGTTACACTGTCGCCATTATCCCTAACAACAAAGTCAGTATTATCAGCGCGTATATCCACAGTACTTTGGTTTGTACCATCACCACGAACAAAGCCACTTGCATGTACACCATCCAGCAAATCAGCATCTAGGCCAGAGCCTGATCCGTCAGAAGTACTTGTCCACACCTGCTGCCAAGGATACCAACTACCGTTATTCCAACCTGTCCTTATAGCTATTTTGTTTCCTGTATGTGGTGTATACAGTTGTGCAATACCGTTTCCGTTTGCCTCAAAAACATTTAATACGCCGTAAGTATAAATTCCAGATATTGCAGAAGATGGATTATTTGTTCCAGTAAATGTACTACCAGAACCAACTCCATACATTCCAGGTGCTGTCACATCCCAACTTGAAGAGCTTCCTATTTGGGTAGTACCTTTGTCATAAAAGATTGAAGACGCATGTATACCGTCAACAGTATCAGCATCACCGACACTCACACTAAGCGTAGCATTCGCAGACCCATCCCAAGAGACAGAACCAGAAGCGTCACCAGATAAGGTTAAAGTGCGTGCTGTTGTCCACGCATCAGCATTGGGGTGGTAACCATCGTGGAAGATAATGTTAGAAGCGCCTGCTTTAAGCGTACCATCACCGTAAACTCTAAAAAGATTGTTATTACCCCAATGCCCTAAAGAAACGTAATTGCTGTTAGAACCAGCACTAGACCAGTTAAACCCTAAATAACCACTATTTTTAGTAGAGCCTTCTTTACCAATAACTAAAATATTTGTTTGAGTTGAAGCTAGATTAGCAGCAAGGTTTTCCTGAGAATGGACAAAAGCAGATGAAGAACTAACATCAATAGCTAACGCGGGTGAGGCAGCTACACCTGTAGTAGCTACGGTTATTGCGCCCGTCATAGTCCCGCCAGCTAAAGGCAATTTAGTAGCGATTGAATTAGTGACAGTAGTGCTAAAGTTAGCATCATCCCCTAAAGCCGCTGCTAACTCGTTAAGGGTATCTAAAGTAGAGGGTGCTGAGTCAACAAGACTAGATACTTCTGAGTCTACATACTGCTTTGTAGCGGCTCCTAATGCGGCACTAGGGTTAGCATTAAGAACTAGATTACCTGTCATAGTGCCGCCAGAACGCATTAAAGCACCTGCAGCAGTTACATTAGCTGTATCTGTTACATCTGCACTAGCTTCAACACCGTCTAGCTTAGTTCCATCTGCAGCTATATCTCTACCGTCTACAGTACCTGTAACTGTGATATTAGCAAAAGCTGCATTCTCACCTGAAACAATAGCCTTGCTTGCAGGGTAAGTCATAAACACATCTTTAGTACCTGCAGAAAAGTTTACTGCAGATGTACCATTAGATCCCGCTAATACAGATGTACGTGAAAGTGTGTTACCTGTATTCCAAGTAGCTAGGCCTACTTCCCACTCATCAACACCAGAAGAGGTATGAACAATAGCATAAAAAGTCGTGTCTCCATTCGAAAGGAAAGATTGGAAGGTATCGAAAGTAGCAGCGGCACCGCCAAGACTTATGTTGCCAGTGCCTGTAGTAGTGCTAGTTTCTTTTACACGATCTTTTAAAGTAAATGCCATTTAGTGTAACCTTATATTATGCAATACGAATTACTGCATTTGAAGCATCTGCTGCTGGAAATACAACAGTAAAGTCACCTGATGTAGATGTTACCGTAGAACCAAAACTAAATACTGCAACAGCTTTATTTGATTGTGAGGAATTGTATATTAACGCCCCTGCCGCTGAAATAGTTAAGTTCGTAAATACTTCATCTGCAAAGTCAACAAAGGCTGTTGAACCTGATAGTGTAATAACTGCAGAGCCAAGTGCCTGACCCGCCGCTGTGTAGTTAGTTCCTGTAGCTTCATCAGAACCTAAGTCAGAGTAATTAGTAGTAGCTGCACCATACGAACCTGTAGGTGAAACTTTAATTAGAGCTATTTTTAAAGTATCTGTATCTAAATCGTGAACACCGCCAAGTAGCTCTTGCTTAAACGTGTTGCACATTGCTGTAGTAATTGCCATTTGAAGGTATCCTTTATATGCAAAGAAAGGTAGGCCACAGTTAAGCAGCCTACCTTTATAGGTGTATTATCAGGCGATATTATATTTCGCTGATACCAGAGCTTCTGGACGTAAAATTTTACGACCATAAAGATGCATACCACGTACAATATCTGCGAATGAGTCTGGGTCACGATAAGTCTCAGTTTTGTTGATCTGCTCTGCAGATGCAACGGCTGAGTCATGTCCAGCACAGATAACACCATAGTTAGCGTTCTGGTTTGCAGAACCTGAAGTTCCTGCACCAGTACCAACTGCTGGCAAGTTTGAAGTTACGTAAACGCGGAAGCCATGAAAGTTATTCAGAACCATACCGTTCTGTAACCCTGAACCACCAAAGTCTGCATTCAACAAACGTGAGTCTTCATCACGTAAGATTTCCATCATTACGGGATCAATGACCAACCAGCGACCTTGTGAGTCAACTTGCTGTTGATCCAACAAACGTGCCATACGCGATACAATCATCGCAGGAGACACAGTTGCTGTTGGCAATGCTGTAGCGCCAGAAAGACGTGCAGCTACTGGGATTGAATGATCGCCAGCAGAAGTTGTAGTGATGTTACCAAAGTCACCTTTTTTCAGCTTGTTAGCTGCGAGCAATTCGTCGCCACCAGCCGTTGAGTTAGCTTTAGTTCCATTGACAACGTTGTTTACAGTGTCAGCAGATTCACCTTCCAAGATGTTGCCAGTTGCACCAGCAGCAGGTGTTTGTTTATAACCTGCCATGTAACCTAGTACATCTTTGTCAAACTGGTCAGCCAAACGATAGGCTGCACGATCTGATGCAAGACTTTGGAAATTGACGTGGGAGTGCGCGTCCTCAATATCATCGACCTTGAAGGCAAAATAATTGGCTTTGTCGATATTAAGGCTAAAGTCGGAGTCAATTAAATTTTGTGCGGCAACAGTTGTACCACGCAGATAAGGCTTAACTTCTACTTCAGGTTCTTTAACGATTTTCACGCTATCGCCCATGTTGGCAATCTCGCCAAAATAGTCGTTGTTAGTAATTGCTTCACAGATAGCAGACTTGCGGAATGCAAGTTGTACCTGTTTGCTGTAGATTACTGGTGACCAAACCCCATTGGGAAGGTTACCATATCCACTCGCTGATCCAAATGCCATTGTTTATTCCTTTCGCATTATTGGTTCCAAGATACAAACTAAAACAATTTCAAGTTTAGAGGCTAATATAATGGGTGCATCAATTACAAGAATGGCCTTTCTTGTATATAATGGGCCAATAGTGACTAGGTAGTTCCGTAAGAGTATTGCTGTTTGTGAATAGTAAAGTTTAATTTAGTATAGAATAGGTTGCTATTTAATAGGGCTACCCTATACTAAAGGATTGTACATATAGTTATACCATAGTATTTCTATATGTCAATAGCTTAACGAGCATTTCCTGATATATCATAGATAAATTTTCCAGTACGGATAGATTCCATAATATCATCAGCGTATTTCTCGTATTCTTGCGAAGACATTTTATTTACCTGAGATTCTTTTAGGTAGTTACTTGTCTCATCAGTTTCAGGGCGAGTACGTGTAGATTTAGTTTCTACTGATTTCGCCGCATCTTTGTTAGTAGTTTTACTTTTAGCTTTTGTAATGCCTCTATCACTTTTGTATAAGTCGATAGCACGAGAAGCTGAACGAGCATCTTCAGTGTTTTCATACAGAGCATCCTGAACCCACTTAGGCTGCTCTTCAGCCCACTCATGGAAATCATCGCTGTCACGTATGTCACCAAAGTCTGGGTGTATTCGCATAAGTTCTGCTTCAGCCTTTTCACGTGTGGCCTCATATCGCATTTCATCAATAGCTTTAACACGATCTTCTAAATCCTTTGATTGTTCTCTTGCTTTTTTAATTGCAATAGTTTCTACGATAGCTGCTACATCAGGGTATTCTGCTGCCCACTTGTCTAAGTCTTCATCGCTAGTAGGTAGTTTAATTCCTTGTGCTGCAGATTCGCTAAGTTGTTCTTCTAGTTTTTTAATTCGATCTTCGTAACCACGTTCTTTTTCTTGAGTATGCCTACGCAAATCACCATAACGTTTTTTAAAACTACGCTCTTCTGCTGTTTCAGGTACTTGCTCTTCTTTTTGAACTTCCTGTTCTTTTACAGACTCATCTTGTTCGTCCATTAATTTTTGTAGTTCTTCTTCTTCTATCTTTCGTTTATCTTCGTTTGAGTACTTGCGATTTGCAAATGCTACTTTTTTTGGCGTTTCCATTTCGCCAGCCATTACCGTATCGTTCATTTAATTACTTTCTTTTCTGGGGCCACCGTAGCCTAGTGTTGTTGTTAGGGGGATGAGTAGCCAGACAAATATAGCAGATTACTTACGTGCCGCTAAACCACGTTTCTTTTTAGGCATACCACCTTTTGCTAAACCTGATATACCGTATGCTTTATCTAACTCTGCACCACCTGTTTTTTGTGTAGGTGATAAGTTAGCTGTTTTTGTTTTAGCTTCTTTAGTTGCTTGTTTTGCAGCCTGTTTTGGAGTAGGTTTTGGTGGTGGTGGGGAGCTATCATTATCGTTACTACTACTGCCTTGACTTACAGGAGCAGATGTTGTTGTAGCTCCTGCACGACTTTGTGGTTTAGGTGAAGGTGGGGATGTAGAAGAAGAAGACTGTATTCCAGATTCTCTAGGAGTATTTCCATCTACTTCCATAGTTGTCCCAACTAAAGGAGCAGTAACCTGTGTACCTGTAATTGCATTTTTAACTACGTCAAGTACACTTTGAGCAGACTGTGCTTGTATGTCTGCAAGTTGTTGTTTAGCTTGATTACCTGCCACAGACGTTACTAAAGGCAACGTAGATCCACTACTTGATAGCATACCCGCACGAGAGAATTGATCTAGGGCAGAACCACCTACTGTTTGAGGAGCAGAAACAGGTATTGCTCGCGACGTAGATGTGTCTGCAATACCTAGTGCTGGTGAGGCACCATATAGTGTAGGTGTTACAGGGTCAATTTGAGATTGTACTGCAGGAGCAGGTCCTTGCGATCTATCAAACGAAGCTTCTTGATTTGTAAGAGCCGTAGTACCTGCAGTTGCTTGTCTATCAAAAGAAGCTTCTTGTTTCTTTTTAGCTATATAATCATACGCATCAATAAAATCGTTATCTGCAGTAGGAAGCATGTCTGAAGGTTTTAAGTTATATACAGTTTTTGATTCTTTAGTTGCATCTTCTTTATCTAAATCTGGATTGCCAGTTGTTGTTGTTGTAGTGTCTGCGGAAGAGACAGTAGCAGCCGCAGTCGTAGCTGTTTTAACTTGCTCATCATTAAGACCTAGCGCACCCTTTACCGTACCTATAATTTTACCAAGTATAGATGTGTTTTCTTTTTCACCTTTACCCATTAACTTATCTTTAGCAGCACGTAAGGCAGCTACCTGACCTACTACGTCAGTCTTTTTAGCCTGCTCAATTCTTTCATCGATTGTAGAAAGTATTTGCTTTTTATTAAACTTATTACCTGCGTACACTGCAGCGCCAATTAAGGGTCCACCTAATGCACTAGCAATACCTGCAACAATAGTAGGTGTAGAACCCGTAAACTTATCTAGTTCTTTAATATACATATCTAGTGGGGCGTCTTTCCAACTACCCGCTTCTACAAATGGATTCTTAGGTGTAGGTCCATCTGAGCTACTACCATCACCACCCTGACGTGGTGCTACAGGTTGGGGCACAACTACTTGACCTGTAAATAATACATAACCATCAGGTATGGTGTCAAGAGGTTTATCGCCTTGGAACCTAATATTTATTTTATTACCTGCTGCATTAACGTATACTTTAGTTTCAATAGGAACGTCTGCAGGAGATACAGGCCACTGAATACCCCCAATAGCAAAGTTATTTTCTTCACTATCATCTTCGCCTTCTACGATAATTAAGTCAGCCATACCAAAGGGTAAGTCATCAGGCATAGTAGCTTCATCAGAATTACCCATCTGACCCATAGCTTCCATTTCTTTTAAACCCATCTTAGCCATCTGACGCATTTGCATAAGTTTTTCAAGACCTAAATACCTAACTACATCTGCAGGAAATATAAACTCACCTTCGCTAATGTTAGCTGGAATATCATCACGAACTTCTTTACGTGTACTTCCAGATGGAACCTCGTTACCAGATACTTCATCTACCATACCTCCTTCATCTTTTAGTCCACCGTCTTCAAAGAAACTCATTTGATCTTTCATTTTAAAACCTCATCCTTTAATAGTTTTAATCTACGTAATTGATTTATTGCACCCTGCGCTCTATGCACAATAGTAATACTATCTGTTTGTTCCATTATTCTGTGTTGTTCAGTAATAAGATAGTCAAAATATTCCTCTAACGCATTAGCCTGTTGGGGGTTGCCCAGCGTTGGCTTGAGGCGGTTGAGCAGTTGGTCCTTGTTCATTTCCACTAAATCCTTGTTCTTGAGGTGTAGGTACTTGACCTGTTCCTATGTTACCACCCCCTGCTCCTGTAGGATCTAAAGGGTTGGCTCCCTGTTGTTGTTGCTCTTGGGCTGGGGCCGCAAAGCCTTTCATAAGCTCTGCTTGTATTGCTGCCTCATCCATATTGTTAGTTACTTTATCTGGATCTAGCTCCATTGATTTAGCTATTTCTCTGATAATATATTGGAACTTAGCATACGGTGCTAGTGAAGGATTAGATGCTACTTGTAAAAACTGCATTAAGCGTTGGCTACGTACTTCGTTAGCCATAAGGCTTTCTGTACCACGAGCCTTAACTTCTAAGTCTCCACGCAACTCAGGATCATAGCTAAACTGCATGTTAAAACTAAACAATCCCTCACCTAATGGGCGAAGTAAGTAATCATCAATGTTTTTAATTACTGTTTTTATACCGCCTTGTGCGGCACCCATAAGCATAGAAATGCCAGAAGCAGTACGACCCACACCACTGACCCCTGTTTGACCATGAGCGAAAGATGGAAATCCAGTTGACTCATCTGCTAATACCCTTGCTTTATCAAATAGCTGTAGGTTTTCCCCTGCAACATTGGGGAACTTAGTTCCAAATACTGCTTGTCCTGGGGCACCACCTTGGCGTCTAAACACTTTCCCAGGATATACTGATAAGTCTTGGCCTGGAACTAAGTTAGTTTCATCTACTTCAATCAATAGGTTACCAGATAATACAGCATTGTCAACTGCCATTCGCATAAAACCATTCATTAAAGTTTGCGTATCATCCATATTTTCCGCTAGACCTACACCAAAGAAACCGTATGGGTTTAGTTCATACGGAGAGGCGTGATACGGAATCTTAGCAGGTTTGAAAGGGTTAAGTACCATGCGAAGTAGTTTGCCATTACAGATCCAGACGTTTGCTTGTAATTCATCAAAGCCAGATAATTCACTAGGAATATCTACGCCTTGCTCTTCTAGTAGCTCTACGTCTACCATACCCCAATATTCTAATACTTCAAAACGATCAATACCATGTTCAGGTGCGAAGTCAGCTAAGTCATGTTCCCAATTTTTTCGTGTGTAATCTTCACCATAACCAATAGCTTCATCAATTAAAGAGGCTCTAAAGTAAGGACGTTTCTTAAGGGCACGTAGTTGTGTACGTGATAGTTTATGTCGTTCAATAACATACTGAGCTTCATCCATGTTATTTGCATCTGGATCTGGGTAAAAGTTCCATACAGATACATGAGATACCTGTGGTACTGTTTTAATCATAGGGGAGTACTCACCCTCTTCGTTCCAGTTAGCGTACTCTTTATCTACAGCAAATGGACCTTTCATAACACCAGTACCAAATAATGCCATTTCAAATACTGTACTGCGTAAATGTTTACCTGCACTCGACTCATCTAACTGGTCATGTATTTTCTTTTGCATTTTCTTAGCTGCAATCATAGCTGGGCTAAATGTAATTGCAGATGGCGTAAGTCCTGTAGTACCTTTTAAGTTATCTATCTCTGAAAGTTTATCTTTTAGTGGGCCAAGACTTTCCATAAGAGTTTTTTCTGTCGCACCCTTAACCCACTCTTTACCATCTCCCTTATAACCATAAGGAGACACAACTTCATCCTTTGTATCTTTACGTAGTTGTTCTGGTTCTTTAGGATCAAAGCTAACATCCGCTACAACACCGTCTGGTAGCTCTGTAGGATCTACGCTTAATGGAAATCTATTATTAGCAAATAGTACATCAATCATTTGTCCATAAGCAGCTAATGTTTTTGTTTTAGTTACTTTAATAAATACACGAGATTTTTCAGCTTCTGTAAATTGAACATCAGAACTATATAGTCCCCTATAGTTTCTGTAAGATTTAAGCCAACGTTGTTCGTCTTGCTCACGATAATCTTCAGAACGTTTATATCTTTCCATAATAAATGGAATTATTTTAGCTGCATCAGAATCTTCAACATCAGAGTTTTCTGTGTCTTCAAGGGCAATCGAATCGTCCTCAATAAAAATTTCATCAATATCTGACATATAGTTTCTTTCCTTAATATCCAAATGTTGCGTCTGCTACTTGCATTCCGCTTGCTATAGTAGGCCCACCAAATTCAAAGTTAGTAAATCGTGGTCGTGACATAATACCGTATCTTAAAGCATCATACAAGTGATCTTCTGAGGTTGTGTCAATATCTTCTGGGTTTCGTTTGTCGATGGGGAGGGCGGGAAGTTGTGCAATAAGATTGGTGCAATTATTAAAAAAAACCATACGAGGCTCTTCTGTGTATTCGTCAACCTGCAATCTCCTGTGCACCTCGTTTTTGCCAGCTACACGAGAACCTTTTGATCTATCTGATGGACGCCAGCGACATCCTTTCATAATCATTTGTTCAGCCAATGACGGGCCAGTATCACCACGCTTGTGCCATAAAGAACTATCCAAAACACCATATCTAATTGAGCCATCTTCAGCCTCTGCGTCTAATACCATATCAGCTAAATCTGTAGCTAATACTTTGCCTACATACAGTTCCCTGTATACTACTAACTGCTCACTAGGAGATACTGCAAACCAAATAACTCCTGACTTACTTCCGTATCCGTAGTCACATGCTCTAAACTTAACCCAGTTATGTGGTATAGCAAACGGCTCAACTACATGTATCTGTCTATTAAACTCAGTAAATGCTGCGCCCTCTTTAATATCCCAGTCACCTTCTAGTAACTGTCTACGTTGCTGTTCAGGCAGCGACAGAAGCATTGCTTCATAATCACCAGTCTCTGCTAAGTAAGGATTGTCGGAAAGACGGGCAGGTATAAACCTACGCTTGAATAAAGGTTTGCCAGCTTTTGAGTGTCCAGCAGGATAGCGTAATACTTCACTTGTTTCAATATCAGTTGCATCAAAAGATTCCCCAGAGGAGGCGGGGTCAATAAACATTTTCTTTACCCAATGATGCCCCCTACCTCCTGGGTTTGTAGTGGCTCTCATATATACTGGTAAATCATTTGCAGTAGATCTCAAGCGACTTCGCATGTAATTCCAAGCGAATGGAGTAGGCCATTGCGTTAATTCGTCAAAGCCTATCCAGCTAAACGCAAGACCTTGGTAGCGAAGTACGTCATCTTCTTTGTCTAAGTAAGACATCCATAGTCTAGCACCAGAAGGTGCAGTCCACTGCATCTTACGTTCTGACCACTTAATTCCAGGCCAGATCTTAGGGTACATCTCTTGTGACTTAAAGATAAGTTCCCTTAGTTCTTCTGTAGTATGTCGAAGAAGCAACCCTGAAAATGCTGGGTGACCCATAAAGCGTAAGGGGTCAGCCAACATAGCGTAGGACTTACCCCCACCTGCAGAGCCACCATACAAAACCTCACGTTCACCTGCAGCTAAGAAGTCTGTTTGTGGTCCAGCATTAGGCTTAAAGATTACGTTATGGTCTTCTTCTACCTGCTGGGTAAACTCTTCTAGTATATCAGGCTGCGGATTGGGATTCGCTTTGCGTTTTCGTGGTGGCTCCTGTGCGGCTATTTTCGATTTCTTCCGCTTTGGCGATTGCCTTTTTCGCATAGTCTGCCCATCTGCGTAAGCTGCCAGCTTTGTTTTTTCTTCTTCGTTCATTATCCAACCGTTTCTTGAGTCCTACGTGCGATATAGTTCTACCTGTATTTCTGGTCAACCAGTTCGCTACTTCACGATACGAATACTGTTTAAGATATTGTTTCGCTTCCTCAAGCATATCAAGCTCTAAACTAATTGGCAAGAGTATTCCGTCATCTTCTGGATTTAATTCATATCCAAATGGAACCGTTCTTGCTACTCGTGGAATAGGCGTCCACTCATTGTCTTCTTTAAGATCTGTTGGTTGGGGTAGTTTCCATTTACCTAATGGTTTAGTCATCTTCTTCCTGTGCTTGTTTAGCTGGCATTAGCATAACACCACCCTTAGCTTCTACCTGCATCTTTTCAGTTTTAACTAAACCAGTACGATCTAGTAGTTCTTTGGCTGCTGCCATCTTGTCACGAATACCTAACTCAGTAGGATCATACAGAGCACTAACCATAGCCATAGCAGCTTTAGGTACGTTACGTGCTAAGTAACTATGTGTAACATCTAGGATCTCTTCCTTAAGACTATTAGTAATCTCAGTGTTAGTAGTGTTAGGTGAGTATCCTGCCAGCTTCTTAGCCATAGTAACATCGCCACCTGCCTCGTCCATAAGGACTGCAAGAAACTTTTGCTGACGCTCTGTTAGTTCTCGTGCCATATTAGTCCTCTATCATACGGAGTGCTTGCTCCAATGTTTCTTTATTACGGCGTGTCCAACCGCGACCAAATGTCTCAAATGTTTTTAACGACTCATAAAATGATTGACGTTGTGTATATACATTTTCAATAATAGCTTTAGGTTCTTTATTCATAATAGCTTGTAGTGTACGTGGTCCTATAGCACCATCTGCAGTTGCTCCGACAGCACGTTGAATAGCTTTAGCTGGACGACCGCTACCAGAATTAACGGCCCAGTCAAAGGCACACCAGTCAACACCGCTAGGAAGATCATCACCTCGTACCCTATCCCAATAATTCTTCTTATAAATAGGAGCTACCTCAATAGAAGTAAGCTCGCGCATCTCTTCTTCTGTAGACTCTCTACCTATCCACTTATCGTAAACAGCTTTAGTAACGCCAAGGTTAGTCATACCCCCAGGATCTTTAGGATGATTTACAAATCCACCTTCGTGGTGAAGTAACATCGATAAACATTTGTTAAAGTTTTTATTCATATTATTTAGGCTTTCTTGGTGGGCGCATAGATCCTGCTACTGCAGGTTTTTTAATGGGACGTTTATTAGGAATCTTAGCCGCGTCTTTAGTTTTAGCTGCGTTAGCTTTAGCTACTTCTTTTTCAATACGAGCCTGTAACTGTGCACGTTTCTTAGCGTCAGTTTCAGCTTTGAGTTTTTTACGCATTTCAGCAATCTTAGCTGCACCTGTTAAACCCGCACCTACTGCGCCTACACCAAAGCCAATACGTTGAGCTTTACGTGAGGCACGTTGTCCTCTAGTAGCTTGCTCTACTTGACGTTGACCTGCTTTAGGTTTAGTAGTCATATCTTTAGCATGTTTAGCGCCTTGCTGCGCTAGTTTTTTACCGTACCTTTTAACTGCTGCTGCCATGCCTTTACTAGCAATAAACCTAGCTACGGCTGCTGCGCCTGCTACCACTAATGGTGCTACCATTATTTCTTTCCCCCAAAGAATTTACTTACGGAACGAATGCCTATACTGGCACTAACTATCCCACCTAATGAATACTGATACCACGATGGCATAGTTTCAAGTGCAGCAAAACCAGCTTGCACAATGTTATTACCCCAGTCTCCACAAAACGCTAAAATTAATGGTATAGAAAAAAGTAAAGTTATCCACTCATCTTTCCAGCTATTCTGTGTAGCTTGTATAGCAGCTAGATCCCAGTCAATCTCACCTGTAAGCTGTTTCTTTTTAATCTCAGCTTCAGTTAATTTGATTTGTGTTTTACTGTCGATTATACTTGTTGCTAGTCCAGCAACACTACTTAATACTTGACCAATCATTTTTCGTGACCTAACCAAACTGCAAAGGCACCAGTCATTGCACCAGTTACAGTTGCAGTAAGTGCAGTAGCTTGTGATGTCATATCAGTTGAAGATAACGCCATAAACCAAAACAAAACTTCTATATACATCCATGTCATTACTAACATCATTAGTCTTGGCATAATCTTCCAAGCTAACACTCGTTCCATTGCTATAGTCATAAATTATCCTCGTCTGTATTTAGCGGTCTTCTTTGCAATCTCTTTAGGTTGAGCCACAAACTGCTGACCTGCCTTAGTGCCTTGTCGTTTTGCTCTAGTAGTGGCTGCGTACTCACTAGAACTAAGAGCATTGATAGCCTTAGTAGGTAAATAGCGTTCACCAGTTTTAGCACTAGGCTTCCCGCTTTTAGTACGCCACTTTTCCTTAGTCCACTTGTTAAGACTTTTTTGACTTTTTGCTAGTGCCATGTACTTTCTGTACCTCAAAATTAGCAGTTAAGCTTGCACCTTTATGGGGTACAAACTTTCCTGTTTGCTTCATAAGTTTAAAGCCACCATTAGATTGTTTCATCCAGTGGTAGCCTTTAGGTGCTTCTACTTTCATTTATAACCCCCACCCGCTTTTTTGTATTCACTTGCGAGGAGTTGGGCTTTACGTGCAGACCATTGACCCGCCTTCCCGCCTTTGGTTCCCCGTTTAATCCGCTCAAACAAACGTTTACGCATAGCAGGCTTAGTATAATTTCCTGCCTCATTAACCTTGGATTTTGCTTTCTTCGCCGTAGATTTTGTTGTAGATTTCGCCACGAGAAATTCCCATATCATGCAGATGTTTATCTGACATATTTTGAAGAACCCAATAGTCTGCTCTTCGTTGTTGATGTGCTTGAATTTTATTAAGTACTTTTTTAAACATGTTCTATCTCCTGTATATGTTAAGGTAAGAATTACTTACCCTTATGGAGATAGTTATATCATACTTAGTTATAACATAGTACAGCTAAGTTTGCAACCCCGTTATGCATTATCCTACAGGCATAAAGGTTTCTGTTACTGTGAGTATTGTATCTATATGTCCTGCGCTAGTAGGAGTTATTCTAATCTGATCGCTAGGCTGTATTACTAAATCTATTTGACTGAAGCTTATAAAGTCACCTGATGTAAGAGACTTACCCTTTAAAAAGTGTGAAGTATAATTATCTGCTGCTACATACCACTCAACTTCAATTGTATTCGTGGCACCGCCACCATTAACTACGTGAATAAAAGTAATCTCAGCTACACAGTTTGCAGGACATGTGTATACTGTTTCTGCTGCTGTACCTGTATTGTGTCCATACACAGACTTAATACGTGCTGGCTTACCTTGATTCACAAAAGACATTAATGTATTTCCTACGCAATTATAAAGTCTACGATCTGACCATCAGGTTTACGTAGCTTATTAGGGTTTGGGTTATATGCATACATCTGATTAACCAGCTTAAGATCTTCTACTGGGGTATCAGGAGTTACTTTATTAGGTTCAGGTTTGTATTCTTCGTTATTTCTACTTGACCTATCCCTGTCTGCTTTTTCAAATACTATGTTATCATGTGTCTGAAAAGGGAAGCTAGGTAAAGGGAAGTGAGATATAAGAGTCATTACACCTTAGAGCCTACGTTTAGTTTAAAACATTTTGTACGGATGTATAGCCCCTGTTGTGCCAAAGCCTTAGCTGCATTAGCTACTTCCTCTTGACACAACTTTTCAGTTGCTATCAATCCACTGGTACGTATCATTACGTCACAGGATGTTGCTGCTGGGCTATAACAACCCAGCAACACTGCAAGCCACATTAACCCGCTGTCCACTTCTGTGTGCCACCTACAGATGCACCTGCATTCGCCATGCCACCTTTGCTGTACATGTTTTTCTTTTTAGCGTAGCCACCCTTATTCATATCTGCGAAGGGATTAGGTAGAGGTTTAACTTTCTTGTTGCCAGCTTTTGTATTAGCACCTTTAGTAGAAGACTTTTGTGCTTGAGCAGCATCTGCAGCATCAATCTTCCTTTCGATAGCATCAAATTCTTTTTGTGTAATATTACCTGCACGTAAATCTTTACCTGCCTGTATCATAGCATCTGCACGTTGCTTATCTGTAAATGAACGGTACGCAGCCATTGATAGTGGCTTGTCACCAGCTTTAGTTGTGATAGCTGAGATACGTCCTGATGCAGCACGTCCACGTTCTGTTCCTGTCTGCTTCTGTTTAAACTTAGGTAGTTTTGCCATTGGTATAGTTCCTTCTATTTACCATTTAACTTTATCAGCCCAGTAAGCTGCACTCAACTTACCACGCTTTATGTTCTTTGCATGACGTGCTTTAAAGCTCGCACGTTTCTTTTTCATTTTATCTGATTCACCTGACTTAGGCTTACCTGCAGTCTTAGCGCCTTGCTCACCAAAGCGAATAGTCTTAACTGTATCACCCTCTTTAGCTACAACTACGTGCGACTTCTTAGGGTGGTTAGGTGTACGCTTAGGTTTGTTAAAGCCAGATACACCTGCACGTTCTAATCTAGGGTCTTTAGGCATCTGTCCATCCTTCTTCACGCATAGCCCACTCTACATGTTCTAAAGTAAAAGGTCTACCGTAGTGAGCCTGTACAGCCTCTCTTACGTAGAATACATCACTGTGGGGGATATGTAAGTTCTCAAGGTTACCGTCTAATACGTGTTTATAAAACTCTTCAAGAACATTGTCTGTGTATAGTTTTACGGATTTCTTTGCCATTGTCAATACCTAAGTTAAGATAATATACAAACGCCTCCGCATAAAGCGGAGTACATTTAAGTGTTACACTGTACATGTTTATGTTATGTGTAATTTATTAAGAGATTATTTTTAAGAGTAACATTGTAAGGACATTCTAAATGATACATTGTACATGTATACACCTTAACTATTACTATTACATAGTTTTACACATATAATATGGTATGTCAAGTGTTAATATTGTCACTGTAACATTAAGTGATACACTGAAACATTACGTTATCTGTGTATGTCATCACGAATTGTTACAACAATGTAACCATTGTATATGTAAACCACCTTATGTGTATAGTGGTTAACAGTGTATTTTACTGATCTGTGTGTATATTCATGCATACTATCTACGCCACCCCCACTGGCCCCTGCGGCCCCTCGTGCTTCACCGCGCAATTGCGCCTATAATGCAAGGTCATGACGCATGGTGAGAGCAAACAGCATGTCACATTCCACCATCACATCGTAGATGTGTTTAAAAACAACCACTTACTTGTCTACGACAACTGTTATGGAATCAGTTGCCTGTCTTTAGACAGAATGGATAGGGGGATTTGCCACACTCTTAGTGTGTTGACAAGACGATGCTTATATTTCTACCCCATCCCCTCTGGGGCAATGCACATGATCCTACAAGCCACGTGCTGCTCTGCCAATGGTTCAAGTCAAGTCCGACGTTGGACCTATAACATCTTTGATGTTGCTAAAATGTCACAGCTAAGGTGGTGAAGCTGCGAGTTGAGGTCGCAAGTTTAGCGCATGAGTTTCAGAAAAATATTATCGAAGAGAATATTATTTCTTGCAACAGCGTGTAAAACGGCAGGCGCAGAGGATCACGAGGCAACTTTCCAACCTCCAAAACTTATACTATCTTCTTACATTTTTAATGATAGAACTATATCTCACTTCTTGTGAGAGATATAGGTTCTCTCATATAAAAATAGAAGATAGATAAAGGAAGCTCAAAATGGCAAATCTCGAAATTCAAAACATCTCAACTCTCGAAGATCAAGGCAAGGTTCTTTCAGAACAGTGGGCTAAAATCGAAGCTGCTGACAAGAAAAGATTCAAACTTTCAACCAAAGCTGAAGGCTTTGATACACAGCTTGGAAAGCTGATGGTCGAGCTAAAAGCTGAGGGTGGTGATCGTATCCCAAGCCAAAGGCTTCGTGATTGCCATCTTCACTTGATCGACAAACGGCGTCGGAGCGAAGCTCTCTGGTTTGTTGAGAACGAATCAGAATGCAGAGCATTCATTGAAACCTCAAAGAAAGGTTTTACTTCACTGTCTGCTTTGCAGAGAGCAATGAAGCAGAAAGATGCTACCTCTAAAGAGGTTGCTGAGACAACAGAAAACAGCGAAGCTGTAGCAGTCAGCGAAGCTGAAACACCCAGCGAAGCTGTTGTTAAGTCCGACGTTGGACCAGTCACAAAGCAGGTTGTCTTCGACAAGCTTATCAAGGTTTGCATGGCAAATAACATTGATCCTCTGGATCTTGCTGAGATGCTCATGGAATATGACAGCGTATCAGCCTCAGAAGAAAAGGCTGCGGCATGAGATACAAGCAACACACATCAACCAAGGCAGAGGTGCGCTCTCAGCGTACCAATGCCCTTCGTGCGCGTTTGGATGAAGCGAGACAGCTTAAGTCCAACGTTGGACCTAAACCTTTCACAAGTGTAGATGACCTGATGGAATCATCTAAGCCTAGAGGTACACTTGTGCCAATGATGGGCAAGATGGTGATTGATAGCGGTTGGAAAGATCCAGCTTGACAAACTCTATGTATAGTATAAGTTATTTATACTTGATATTTATTGAAAGTATAAATAACGTATACATATACTAGAAAGGAAGTAAAATGAATACGATTAAAGTCATCACAGATCAGTATGGTTTCTGGCATGTTTACCGTACTTGTAAAGTCACAGGTCAGCGCTCAATCTCATTCTTTGAGAATGTGGATGAAGCTAAAGCTGCCCTGCTTAAATGAGAAACTTAAGTCCAACGTTGGACCTAACTAAAGGAAAGTTAAAATGATAATTACTCGCACTTCACATCTCACTGGTAACACTAACGTAATGGAATTGCCCATTACACAATCACAATTAGACGCATGGGTTGACGGTGAGTTAATCCAAAACGTCATGCCTCACCTCTCTGTCGATGAGCGTGAGTTTATAATCTCAGGGGTTACACCCGCTGAATGGAACAGTATGTTTGGAGAGGAAGTATAATGCAAATCTTAGATAAGATTGACGCCCAGCAACAAGCTGCCCATGAAGCATGGCAAGTGATGCAAGATTTACGTGACATACATCGTGACTTGACACGTATCCACAGCTTCGCTGAACCTATTTCAAATGGCGATTGGCTGTCGCCCTCTATAAAAGAAAGCATGTCTAATATCGTCGAAGCCTGTGAAACATTGATTGGAGAATTAGTATAATGTATCAACGTGATGTAAATGAAATCAAAGCTTTCGTGAAATGGCGTGGCCCAGATGCCTTGGTAAACACTGGCCTGTTCGTACTGCTTACGATACAAGCTGGCCTGTCCACAGTACGTGGCAGCATGGTCAAGGTTGAACGTGACTTCTATCAAGCTGATTGCCTATGGGGTAAAAAAGCTGATGGCTACGAATACCTAAACGAGAACAAAGAGTTCTTGTACGGCAAGCTGTACCATATAGTGGACACCAAAGGTTACGACAGTGTGGAAGCGTGTGCTGATGTCATACAACTGTTCATGGCTGTACCTAACCTTGGCATGGTCAAAGCTGCCTTTCTAGCTCAATGCTTAGGCTTCAATGTGGCATGTATTGACAGCCACAATATCAAGCGCCTTGGCCTAAAGCCCAGCGCCGTATCGACACCGCCATCAGGTATGAAACCTGCGACAGTACGCCGCAAGGTAGAGGACTACGTTGAGCTTTGCCAAAAAGAAGGCGCTGAATATTGGTGGGATACTTGGTGCGATTATGTGGCTGGCAATCGTGCTAATCGTGCCTTAGATACTGGTGACGTTGTGTCTAGGTATCACGTAGAATGTGTAACATATGGATTTGAACATGGCTAAGAAAACTTCTGTAACATACCGTAACCCTGTGGCAAAGGCTATGTTACAGGAGCGCAAATCCCCACAGGTCGTGCCGCCTAAGAAAGGTGGCAAGGCTAAACGTAACCGCAAACAGGAGAATGAACATGCGATACGAAATGCAAAACTTCATCAAGATGACTAAGGTTAAGTCCAACGTTGGACCTAATCGAAGGCGGCAAGCGTGGAAGATTGACAGAAAGAAAGATCGTTCACGTAAACTAACTCTACGCAATAGCGTAACTAACTATCGTTCAAACAAAATATCTTAAGGAGATATACACATGACTAACTCAACAGCAACAGCACCCGTAGTAAAAACAGCACACCCAGAATTGTATGCAAACCATACATTCCACATGAGTAAGGCACGTAAGTACACTTACAATTACGCTGTAATTGACGAGGTTATCAATGAGCTTTGGGGTGAGATGACTATGGCTGAGATTGCCAAGGTACTCAATGAGTATCCAAACCGCATTGCCTATCGTGTCAAGGTACTCAAAGACCTTGGTATGATCGAAGGTAAGTATAACATGGAGCGTGGCAAGTTGATGCGTATGCGTAAGATCCTGATCACCTTCTTGGATGATGTGGATCAGCAGTTGAAAAAGACAGGTTAATATGATATACCTATTGTTCACACCCTTCGACTGAAAGGTAAGTCAGATGAGAGTTGAAGTATATTTCAATCTACACAAATACATATGGTCTGTTCGTTCGTGTAAGACGGGCAGGGTGATACTTCACACTGATGAAGTACACATAGACAATCCTACGTTTGTAGTACGTAAGGCAGGACGTGAGCGTGTACTGCGTGAAGGCAAGAAGAATGTCCATGCATTTGTGCGTGGTGACATGACAGTGTTTAACGATTTTGATCATATCAAAGTCGGCTTTGATCCAGACTATGTGGACTACACACTCGTGTCGTACAACCCATACAAACATGATACGTTTGTGGATGTATGTGACGTAAGACCTGTGCGTACAGCTAAACGTGCAGTACTAACAATACAACCTAGTACGGTGGTATATAATACCGTCAACAGACCATACCTATATGCAGAAGGAGCAAGACCATGAATTATATTATAATAAACAAAGAAGATGGCGAGCAAGGGTGGTCTAACAAAGACGGTTGGTGCTATGATGGGTACGATGTCTTTGCGGATTGTATAAAAGACGAAATCAATCTACCTATGGGTGGAGAGTGGGAAGAACACCCCTATGAGTATAATGATGTAATAAGAAAAGGAGTACAATATGACTAAGAAAAAAACACCAGAGAAACTAACATACCTACTTCAAGAGGACAAAGCACAAGAAATGCTTGAGTTGTACATTGCGTTAGACAGTATGTTAGATGAGGCATCAGAAACGTTTGACATAAACCTGTCCACATTACGTGACTTACGACATCAAACGTGGAGACTGAAAGAAACTTTTAGTTTTAAGCCACAGAAACATGATGAGTATGCAGATAGACCCGCACATTGGAAAGAATATGTGTTACCTAATGATGAACGTGCGTGGTACTACAATGCCAAGCATTAAATCTTATGAGATCCACCTACAGATTGATGGTGTTGATAGTATCATTGCATTAGATGATACCTATCCTGCTGTTAATTCTTGGTCGGATGCAGCTAACTTTGCAATCTTGATGGCGCGTCATGCCCATCAGGATGCAACCAACGTAGAGTTTATCGACTGCCAAGAGTATGAGGCAGAAGAATACAAAGACATAGAATATGTATATGAAACACCAATGAGGTTACAATGACAGACGCTAGAATAAAACTGACTAACACGATGCTTGATAAGAGTATCATTGACGCCAACAAAACTGTTCAAAGTTTTTTGCTAGAAGACTTTGGTATGGACTACACCGACAAGTTTTTTACAGAACAGTTTTATAACTCTGAGAAAGATAGATTTGAACGTAACAAGTTCACTATCACAGGCGAATACATTGATGGCACAGAGGCTGACATCACATTCTATCGCAGCGGCAAGCGAGGTGATAGACGCATTAGCATACAAAAGCTAAAGCAATATGCAGATGCAGGTAATGAAGTGCGCCTCATCTCAGACAGCGAGAGCGATGGCGATGGAACACGTATATTTATATCAGTCTACACATCAGGAGAAGAAGCCAGTGCCAACGGATGACCCCTGTGATGATTGGTCAGACACACCCTTACCCAAGAGGAATACTAAATGATTGAAGCAGCATTGATGTGCCTTGCACTGAACGTATACTTTGAGGCACGTAGTGATACCATGACAGGGCAGTATGCCGTAGCTCATGTGGTCATCAATCGTGTACAGCATGACAAATTCCCAGATGATGTATGCTCTGTGGTCAAGCAGTCACGTAGTGATGGCACCTGTCAGTTCAGTTGGTACTGTGATGGTAGATCCGACAGACCACGTGAGCCGTATGCATGGGCCTATGCCCAGATGGTAGCAGCAGATGTAATGCAGGGTGACGTGACGGACATCACATTAGGTGCCACGCACTACCATGCAAACTATGTACGGCCCTACTGGGCTGACAAACTAGAGTACACTGTGACTTATGGGTCACACCTGTTCTACAAATAGCTTATCGTTACTAGTACAGGGGTAGTATCCCCTACATAACTATGGCACAGTTGCCGCATACTAAACATAAGGAGATAATAGTATGGCTTTTGATATAATTAATGATGACATCATCCCTGAGTACATGGACTTTGATGTAGAGTTTGAACCTACCAAAGTAAAGGACAAGAAGTATGTCATCAATGCTACGTCAGGTGAATACCTTGGCGTGGTAGGTAGCACGTTTACCTGTGCATCACATGGTGACTTCTATCGTGGTGTCCTTGACACAGTGACAGATGAACTATCCTTTGATGAGGTGAAAGATGCCCAGATGAACTGGCGTACCGCACGTAATGGGGCATGGGCTATGCTCGACATCACCCTGCCTAACATGAAAACTGTTGTTGAAACAGACAAGCATACTACAGAGATTGGCAATCGTATTATATCATTACATGGTATTGATGGATCATGCAGCAACCAAGTTTACTTTGGTGCTATTGATTTCTACTGTACCAATGGCATGATACGTGGAGAGTATGACAAGGTGCGTAAGAAGAATACATCTAACTTTACTATGGAAAGTTTTATCTATGAACTGACACGTGCACGTAAGGACTTCTACGAAGAAGCCAGTAAGATGCAAGTGTGGGCACAGACTGACCTCAAGTATGTAGATGTAAGCTCACTGCTTGAGAGCATGATTAACTCTAAGCGTAAGGCTGAGAAGATGTACAGCCTGTACATGCATGAGGCTGGGCAACGTGGTCACAACAAGTGGGCATTGTATTCTGCCTTCACTAACTATGCATCATATGCTGATGAGCGTAATGGTTTCAACCTGCGTAACACTGGCAATGACACACAGGCTGTAAGCATGTGGTCACGTGAGCAAGAGGTATCTAAGTGGGTATCTGATGATCGTTTCATTCAGTTGGAGGCTGCATAATTGCCTAAACTTCCACGCTATGTACAAGAACGAGAATCACCCTCTGGGGTGATCTCATACCGCTTCAACCCACCTCAGATGTTAGTCGATGAGGGTCTGGTTAAACGTGAGGAGTATGGGAGTGACCTAAAGCAGGTGCGTCAGATTGTCCGTAAGCATAACAAGGCTATTGATGCGTGGCGTGAAGAACAACTTAAGGTTGGGCATATCAAGTCGAGCAGCAAGGTCACAGACCTTATTAACTTTTACTATAGGTCTAATGATTTCAATATGTTACGTGATACAACTAAGGTGGACTACAGGTACTTTCTTACCATACTGCACCAGACAATGGGTGGTCGTAAGTTTGAACACGTTACCGCTAAGGTTGCAAAGAGGGCATATGAAGAATGGGTCAAACGTGGTGTAAGTTTTGCTAATCATGCGGCAACCTGTGCAAGTAGGGTGTACAACTATGCGATACAGATGGAGCATACCACATATAATCCTTGGGCTAACATCAAGCGTAAGTCTCCACCTCAACGAAAGGTGGTATGGACACACGACAATGTGGTTAGATTTCTTGAGGTTGCTTACAGTGACTTTGAGTACAGGAGTGTGGGTCTGATTGTTCAGATGGCATACGAGTGGTGTCAGCGACTAGGTGACATGCGTATGTTACAATGGCATAGCCTAGATCTTGAAGGTAAGAGGCTTAACCTTGAGCAGAGCAAGCGTAGATCTGACGTGTCACTACCAGTATCAGATGATCTGTGTGAGATGTTGAAGGAGCAACGGGCTATGTATCAGACGCTTACTCATTTCGTAGTACCTCATCCTAGACCTATGGGTAGGGTGTACAAACCATATGCTATGGAACGACTATCCAAAGTGGGTAGAAGGGTCATGCGGTTAGCTGAACTACCAGAAGAGCTACGTCTTATGGACTTGCGTAGGACTGGTGTAACACAGATGGTTGAGGCAGGTGTATCATTGCCCCAAGTCATGGCGGTGACAGGACACAATCATGTGTCTTCTGTGAAACCATATGTGAAACATACTTACGTCAGTGCAAATAATGCATTGACACAACGAAACGAATCACTTATATAATCGAACTAAGTGAGCAACACAGAAAGATTATACAATGAATATTAACAGTATACTGAATGATATATCACTATCTAATGGTGAAACTAAACGTATGACATGTCCTAAATGTAATGGGCGTAATACGTTTACAATCACTAACAATATGGGATCAATTATTTGGAACTGTTACAAGGCTGGGTGTGGTACGTCAGGTGGTACACGTACTCAGCTATCTGCTGATGACATACGTAAGAGCTTAGGTTCTGTTGCAGAAGAGACACACGCTGTATCTTTTTCCAAGCCAGACTATTTGGTGCGGGATCACTTAAAGATACGTGACTTCTGTGACAAGTGGGATCTTGACCCCAAGGTATTGGGTCTTATGTATGATGTAAAAGAACATCGTGTAGTGTTCCCTGTTATACACGATGGAGTAATGGTCGATGCTACAGGCAGATCGTTGGGCATCCGTATTCCTAAGTGGAAACGCTATGGAAAAAACAGATTGCCCTACGCTCATGGATGTGGTAAAACGGCTGTAGTGGTTGAGGACTGCGTAAGTGCAGCGGCTATTGGTAGTGATGTATTTGTCGGGGTGGCAGTGTTGGGTACATCATTAACTGACGCACACAAGACGTACTTGTCGCAGTTCTCAACTATTATTATTGCGCTTGACCCTGACGCATTACCTAAGACACTGCAATTCGCAAGAGAGTTACGTGGCTACGTATCCACGATAAAAGTTTTACGTATCAATGACGATCTAAAGTATCGTGACCCCACAGACATACTAAGTCTGACAACACTAGGAGATAATGTATAATGGAACTATCACTCATCCGCAGTCTTATGGACAAGGAATTTTACGACGAGCATCGAGGTGCACGTTGTCCTGATCGCTTGTTCAGTAAAGATGTTCAGAAGATCAAGCAGTCTATCGACAAGGCTATGTCAACCTACGAGCGTAGCGTCACTCCTGCTGAAATCGAAGCCTTGTTCATGGCTAACAACCCTACACTTACTACAGCACAGAAACAGGCGTACTCTGCCTTGTTCTACAAGGTAGCCAAAGAAGTACCTATGGGCAGTGACATAGCACAAGAGGTGCTATCTAAGTTATTTCAACAGGTAATTGGTGAGGACATTGCCAATCTTGGCTTTGATTATGTCAACGGTAGCAAGTCTACGTTGGAGCCATTACGCCTTATGCTTGAGCAGTACGGCGATGACTTCACGCCTAACCTCAAGGTGGAGTGGGAAGACATTGACCTTGACACTATCCTTGCACTCAATGACCTTGAGACACGTTGGACGTTCAACATCCCAACCCTTACACGTAAGGTTGAGGGCATCAATGCTGGTCACTTGGTAGAGGTAGGGGCGCGCCCTAACACAGGTAAGACATCCTTCCATGCCTCACTTGTAGCTGGGCCTAATGGCTTCTGTGCACAGGGCGCACGTGTCGTTATCATGTGTAATGAAGAAGGCTATCATCGTGTAGTACACCGCTACATTACAGCATGTACTGGCATGGACAAGTATGAGGTAGCTAAGAACAGAGACAAGGCTCTAGCTATGTTCAACAAGATACGTCCACAGTTGATGTTCAAGGATGCAACAGGACGTGACATGAACTGGGTCGAGTCTGTGTGCAAGTCATACAAGCCTGACATAGTTATACTAGACATGGGTGACAAGTTTGCTCGCACTGCTGGCTTCTCACGTCCTGACGAAGCACTCAAAGCTAACGCTATTCATGCAAGGCAGATTGCCAAGCAGCAAGAGTGTGCCATGTTCTACATGTCTCAGCTATCTGCTGATGCAGAGGGTAAGGTTGTACTCAACCAAGCTATGATGGAAGGCTCACGTACAGGTAAGGCAGCGGAAGCTGACCTCATGCTGATGATCTCTAAGAACCCTACAGTTGAAGGGCAAGAGGAAGAAGATAACCAACGCCACATCAATGTGGTAAAGAACAAATTGTCAGGGTGGCATGGTATTGTGCACACTGATTTGGAATACAAGATAGGAAGGTACGTAGCATGAACAACTATTTGTATACAAGCATTGGGCTTGTGGTATTTTACATTGGCCTCAAGATGTTTAGCGGCGGTATGAAAAGCATGGGTAACATAGATCACTTGCAGTGGTTCTTGGGCAATCCTATCTACATGTTCTTTGGGGCAATCGTTATGACACTGGCATGGCAGAGTAGTAGTCTTAGCACTACAGCTATCATCGCCTTGGTTGCATCAGGTGTGCTACCCTTACCTTCTGCTGTGGCTGCTGTGCTTGGGGCTAACATAGGTACTACAGGTACGATCTGGTTGGCTGGTCTGTTAGTGTCTGACGGTATGCCAAGAGGAGACACCTTGCGTATTGCACTGATACACACTGGTGTTAATCTTTTGATGGCACTAAGTCTATTGCCATTCGTAAACCACATAGCTAAGTTTGTGGGGAGAGTAGGATGATAGGAGAAGCATTGACAGCACTTATGATACTGTTATTTCTTATCTGCGGTATAGTATATATAATAATTAGCGAGGTAAATAAATGATACAAACATTTTACGTAGACCACATGGGTACAGACTTATCTGTGGCTAATGCGGCAAGAGTAAGTTTTGGTAAGCGTAGCGAGATGGATACGAGTGACGTATGGGGGCCACCTAAGTTGAAAGACAAGGATGCCAAGCTCATACGTTACCTCGCCAAGCACAAGCACATCAGCCCCTTTGGGCACTGCTTTGCCAGCTTCCACGTTAAGGCACCTGTGTTTGTGGCACGTCAGCTAGTCAAGCATAAGTTCCTACGGTGGAATGAGATCAGCCGTAGGTATGTAGACCATGAGCCTGAGTTCTATCAGCCAACAGAGTGGCGTGGACGTAGTCTTGATAAGAAGCAAGGTAGTGCAGGTAAAGTAACGGTATCTGACAACGGCTTTAATGAAATTGCAATGACTGAGTATGAGTTCCTACTAGACGTAGGGGTATGCCCAGAGCAAGCACGTATGGTACTGCCACAGAGCATGGTCACTGAGTGGTACTGGTCAGGTAGCTTGGATGCATTTGCTGACATGTGCAACCTACGATGTAAGCCTGACACACAGTACGAGACACAGGTTGTAGCTGGGCACATTGACACAGAGATGACTAAGCTGTTCCCTGTATCATGGGAAGCATTAAGGGAGAATGAATGATGAGAGGTAATATTGACGGTGCAATCAAGGCGTCAGCTATTGTAGCTTTACTGATCGCTGCACCACCAGTACTGATAG
>Ga0181419_1000018_pt1 | contig 50561 bp, 64 predicted proteins | sample 42SPOviralmetaG_FD_130144 | JGI IMG/M metagenome (GOLD analysis project Ga0181419, IMG submission 130144) | Marine viral communities from the oligotrophic San Pedro Time Series (SPOT) site, San Pedro Channel, CA, USA - 42 SPOT_SRF_2013-04-24 | ecosystem: Environmental > Aquatic > Marine > Strait...
ATCCAAATGACTTGATAGGTCAAATAACACTACCGTTAAAAGACATTGGATGGGAAAGCCAAATAGCATTAGAAGTCACTGATGTTGACCTAACTAAATGCGGTTTCTTATGTAAAGAAACTAGCACCAATTTGACATTCGATTACATAACGGAGAAAACTTAATGACCCTTACCCCAATTACTGAATTCGATATAATTTTTATAAGTTATGACGAACCTAATGCAGATAATAATTATGCAGACCTGCTAGATAAATGCCCGTGGGCTAAACGAAGTCACGGAGTATGGGGTAGCGATGCCGCACACAAAGCGGCGGCGGCAATGAGTGAAACTGATCGTTTCATTACTATTGATGCTGATAATATTGTTAGAGAAGATTTCTTTAACAACGAATTAAACATGAGTAGAATTTCCGATACTGACGTTATTAGTTGGGCAGGTAAGAATACAGTAAATGGTCTTGTTTACGGTAACGGAGGCATTAAGTGTTGGCCCGTAGATGTTGTTAATAGAATGCGAACACACGAAGCGGCTCCTGAAAGTGATAAAGCAAGTCAGGTTGACTTTTGTTGGAATATACGTTATATTCAAATGAATAATGTTTATTGTGATGTAATGAACAACGGATCACCATTACAAGCATGGAGAGCAGGTTTCCGTGAAGGCGTAAAGATGGGATTAGAAGGCGGTGATGTAGTTGATCCTAAGAAGCTAAAACAGATACACAGAGAAAACTATAAACGTTTGTTAGTGTGGATGACTGTTGGTGAAGATGCTACAAATGGCTTATGGGCAATATACGGAGCAAGACTAGGTTGTATGATGACCAATGTTGAAAGACGCAAATGGGATTGGAGAAACGTTAGAGACTTTGATTGGCTCAGCAATTACTTTAAAGAAGAACTGTTCCCTGAGTTTGAAGGCGGGGATCAAATGTGTGTAAATACTGGTATGACATGGGATTGGAATAAACTCAAAGCTAAAACTGTTGAACTAGGTGATACACTACGCGGAGAATTAGATTTAGAGATCAGTGATTTAGATCATACTGGAAGTAGGTTCTTTAAAACTGTTTACAAAAATCCACACAGATTAGGTGTTATGGTCAGAGAAGATCAGGTAAATGACAGCCTTGAATGATAGAAAGCAACTTAATGAGCGGACCAACACATCAGCCCTGGGCAGTGGGTGCAAAAGGTCACCTAGAACACGAATTCTTCGGTAAGGTATGGATTAAGGAATCTGAAGGTCATACCGATACAAAACCTAAAAAACTCAAAGGAAAGTATTGTAACAAACTTTATACCTGGCTAGAGGTAGACATGCACGGACGTTGTTGGATGTGTTGTCCTAGTTGGTTACCTTATCCTATTGGAAATGTTTTAGAAGATAGCGTAGAAGAAATATGGAATGGACGTAGAGCTCAAGAGTTGCGTAGACAAATTTTCTCAGGAGAATGGAATTACTGCCAACACTGGAGTTGTCCTGTTATTCAAGAAGATGCACTACCAACTATTAAAGATACAATAAAAAACGGAACTGCAAGTCAGTTCGAATTGGATGCACTAAAAGCTAAAAGACTTACAATAAAAGAACTACCACGCTTTATTAACTTCAGCAATGACGAGAGTTGTAATCTCAAGTGTCCAAGCTGTAGAGTGAATAAACTATTGTTTACTAGCGGTCCTGAATACGATAGACGCAAAGCTGTAAATGATAAAATTGTTGAGATGTTTTTAACAGAGCCAACAGACAGAGATTTTGGAATCTTTGTAACTGGTAGTGGAGATCCTTTTGCTAGTAAAATTTTCAGAGACATGTTATATAATTTAGATGGAGCTAAGTTTCCTAACTTGAAAGTTAGTATGCAAACTAATGGAGTTATGTATACACCTAAGATGTGGGAGAAGCTACACAAGATACACAACAACCTCAGAGATTGTAGAATTAGTTTTGATGCCGGTACAAAAGACACATACGAAAACAAAACGAGACTAAACGGAGATTGGGATTTGTTACTTGAGAATTGTACTTTTTTAGACAAGCAAAGAACAAAATATCCTGAGTTTAGAATATTTTACGACTTTGTTGTACAAGTAGACAATTATAAAGAAATGATACCTTTTATAAAGTTGGTGCAAGAACGTTTTAAAAACAAGCACAAAATACAATTTAGTATGATTGTTGATTGGGGTACATTTGCACCAGAAGTTTACAATCACAAATGCATATGGAAAGATGATCATCCAGAGCATCAACAATTCTTAGAAGTCCTAAGAGATCCTATTTTTGAAAGCAAAGATGTCAAGCTAGGTAACATAAGTTCACTACGGAATAAGGCACTAAACACAGCATGAATTTACAAGAATTAGAACGTGCAAAAGCTATGAAAGACCGGCTTAACAAAGTCGGCTCTGGTTTTTGTTTGGCTAAGTGGGATCAAGTTACTATGCATTTGCATAATGGAATGACACACAGTTGTCACCACCCACACCCACATAAAGTTAGCGTAGAAGAAGTTGAAAAAAACTACAAAGCAATTCACAATGATACTGAAAAGCTAAAACAACGTGCATGTATGTTGAAAGGCGATAGACCTTCGCCTTGTAACTATTGTTGGAAAGTTGAAGATGCTAACCCAGATGCAATAAGTGACAGATATTTAAAAAGCAGTAACTTATTTGAACATAGGTTTGATAAAATTGTAGATAGTGGACTAGGCGCGGATCATACTCCTGAATATGTGGAAGTAAGTTTTAGTAATGCTTGCAACTTGAAATGCACTTATTGTGGACCACACTTTAGTAGTAAATGGGTCGCAGAGCAAGAAGCAAATGATCCAATAATGTTAATTGATGCAAAATCAAAAGAACAACATTGGAACTATCACGGACTAGACTACTTAAAGAGTATCAACGAACTACCTATACCTGCTAAAGACTACAACCCTTATGTTGAAGCATTTTGGAAATGGTGGCCCGAACTAAAAACTACACTCAAAACATTGCGTGTTACTGGCGGTGAACCATTGATGAGTAGAGATACATTTAGGCTATTAAAACTGATCGAAGAAGATCCGATGCCTGACTTAGAGTTAGGAATGAATACAAACCTAAATGCACCTGAGAAGAACTGGCAACAATTAATAGAGTTTATCAAAAAGAACGAAGATAAAAATCTAGTTAAAAAGATTACACTATACACTAGTTTAGACGGTTGGGGAGAACAAGCAGAATATATCCGCAGTGGATTAGATTTTAACATGCTGTGGGATAGATTGTTGTATATGATTGAAGAACATCCTAGCGTAGACAATACTATTATGACAGCGTATAGTTTACTAAGTTTGCCCAGCTACAAGCGTATGCTTGAGGAAGTACTCAAAGTTAAACAAAAGTACAATCGTTATAATGGACTATTAGAAAGTAGATACAATCAATACAAAAGATGGTTTAATGATAATAGTGATCCTGACTTTTGGACTAGGAATGAAAAAGCGTGTGTAGTACATTTGGATATCAGTCCAATTTACTTTCCTCCATTTCTATCAGTAACAACTCCTCATAAAGAATTGACTATGCCGTACCTATTTGATCAATATGCATTTATGATGCATAACTTAACACTAGGTGAAGACAACAGAAACTTCTACGACTTCGAAGCAGAGAAGATGGGTAGAGTTGCTGACTTTGCTTTTTATAGCGGCATGGGTTACGACAAGCAAACTGAGGATAATTACATACATCAACAAAATTTTAAATCGTTTGTTGACGAAATAGACAAACGAAGAGGAACAGACTTTTGTACAGTGTTTCCTGAGTTAGAAGAATTTTATAGAGACGATTAATGAGCATAGTAAAAGAACTAATCGAAAGTGGTGCAAGCGAGAAAGAAATAATAGCAAAGACTGAAAGCTATTGTCCTTTGTTGTGGAGTCATCTACATGTGAGTGCTAGTGGAGATGTTTTGCCTTGTTGTATAGGTCAATGGAAATTACCCATTGGTAATATTAATCGGCAGAGCTTTGATGAAATTTGGCATGGCGATACTTTTAAAAAACTTCGTAAAGCAATGTTCAATGACCAAAAAGTTCCGCATTGCAGTACATGTTATCGAAAAGAAAAAAGCAGTGGCTTTAGTTTGAGACACGATGCAATTAATAAGTTCCATGACGGTAGCAGAGATATGGTATTGCATACTCAAGAAGATGGAACAGCAAAATACGCAACACCAATTTATTTGGATATACGTTTTAGTAATATTTGTAATATGGCTTGTAGGATGTGTGGACACTTTAGCAGTAGTAAATGGTTTGCTGATGCTAAGAAGTTAGCAGAAGAAAATGAAATATACGACTACACAGCAGGTCCAGACAAACATACTGCTATTATACACGGTGTAGAAGATAGCATGAGTCTGCTGAATAGATTAGATGAATACTTGCCTTATGTGCAAGAAATTTATTTTGCCGGCGGCGAGCCATTGTTTATGGAAGAACACTATACACTTTTAAATAGAATGATTGAACTAGGCTTAACAGATACACACATACGATATAGCACCAATCTAAGTATAATGAAATACAAGCGTACTCGTGTAGTTGATATATGGAAAAACTTTGAAAATGTATTTTGTGCAGGCTCGATTGATACATACGGAGCGAGAGCAGAAAATATAAGAAGTGAAACAAAGTGGGATGTCATTGAAGCAAACATGGCAATGTTACACAAAGAAGTACCACATGTCAAGATAGGAATTGCACCAACAATGCAAATTATGAATGCATACACAGTATGTGAACTACAACAAGACTGGATTGAAAGAGGCTATGTAGATAAAAACAATATTTTTTGGAACATACTACAAATGCCTCAATTTTATAATCTACAAATCATGCCCAAACATATGAAAGAGGAAGTCAAGCAAATATGGTTAGACCATCTTGATTGGCTAGGTCAAACAGATAGCGGAGCGGTGCATGATACAATTAAAACAACAATAGCCTGGATGGAAGATGGCGAAGAGGATGCTAAATTATTAACAAAACTTTGCCAACAAAGTAAACAACTAGACCAGCTAAGAGGCGAAGATACAAGATCAACGTTTCCAGAGTTAAACTATATATGGGAAAAATACTGGAATGATAATACCGACGATAGTCCGTAACAACAAATGGAACTGTCCACTACTTCCTGAACTGTTAAAGTTTTATAGGATTGTACAGATACCAGATGACATCTATATACATTGGTGTGAAATAAATGATTCTCCAGAGAATCACGACTTTCATAAAGGCAATATCTTGCCTAATCTTCCTAAAAAGTTGATAACTGATCTTAGAGCTAACAAAGCAAGATTAGTAGTTAGTACTTGGCAAGAGAGTGTTACAGCAACTGATGATTATCCTATTGACGAGCAGTATGATGTAGATTTGAACTTGGAAAGATTCTGTGAACAAAATAACATTCCAACAAAAAATGTTTTTTGGATAAGTGGCGATTTAGAAATACGTCATCGACAAAAGAGTAAAAAAATTAAAGCAAGAGGATTCACTTGTTACGGACATGATATTATGCGTCAAGTCAAACTAAACATTGATCCTGATGATTGGAAGCTCGAGCCTATTACTGAAAGACAGTTTAAGAAAAAGTTTATATGTTTGCAAAGATGGATGAAGCCAGGTAGATTATATTGGACATGGTTGATGCATCAAAATGATCTTATCAGACATGGGTATGTATCGTTTGCAGACAGAATAGACGGGTATGGATTCTTAGATAAATCAAAAGCATTTATGTCAAAGGTAAGAGAATATCAAAAACACATGTCAGTTACTACTTTATCAGAACAACATCTTATTGAAATGTGGCATGGACTAGCTGACTTAGGTTTACATGCTCCTGCAATCCTTGATGTTGAAGATGCAAACGAAAATTGGTGTGCTGGTGCTGATACAACACTAAGCAGTTTACCTTATTATAATCAAAGTTTTGCCAGTGTAATAACTGAGACAGATTGTGAAAGTCAGGGTGTGTTTATCAGCGAAGCAACATTTAGACCATTTATATATCAACAACCTGCTATATGGGTTGGTTCAAAAGGAACAGTAGAAACATTGAGATATTGGGGATTTGAAACATGGGACTGGTTGTTTACTGAACGCTATGACTATCATGACTTTATGTTTGATAGATTTAAATTGGCAAGGACTGCTCTCGAACAGATTTGTCATTTGGATATACAAGATAAAAAACTCTTAGAGCGTATACATGAACAAAATTTGTACAACTGGGATCATTTGCAAAACGGATTTAAAGAACGCCAAAAGAATAACTTTACTGGAATACTAAAGGAAATTATACATGAAGATCCTAGTAACCGGTAGTAACGGATTTATCGGAAGTCACCTTGTTAATCATTTGTATGAACAAGGAAACGAACTTGTTTGCTGTGACTTAGAGACAGGTGATCTCAAAGACCCAAACTATGTTGCTACGCTACCGGACGTTGATCTGATATATCATCTAGCAATGGTAAACAATACTAGTGCGTTTTACACTACGCCATATACTATCATTGAAAACAGTACACAAACACTGCATAATATTTTAAAACACTACAAAGGCATACCCACAGTATACACCAGTAGTAGTGAAACATATGCTGGCGGACTTACACATGGCATAGTTGAGATGCCAACAGACGAAACAGTACCGTTGTGTATTGATGATATACAAAACACTAGATGGAGTTATGCTAGTGGTAAAATTGTAGGTGAAGCAATGATGGTAGCCGCTTGCAAAGAATTTGATACACCTTATCAAATTATACGCTATCATAATGTATACGGCCCAGGACAAAAAAATCATTTTATCCCTGAATTCGTTGATCGCTGTTTAACAGGAGTCTATGAATTATACGGACATGACAGTACGAGAAGTTTTTGTTATGTTGACGATGCAGTTCGAGCAACTGCAATGATAGCAACAGGTGCTACATGGAATTCAATATACCATGTGGGCAGTGACAATGAATATACAATTAAGCAAGTTGCAGACCTAATTTTAAAAAAGCTAAGTATTAGTGAAGATATAGTACTATATAATGATCCACCAGGCAGTGTAAAAAGACGTTGTCCTGAAATAAACAAAATCAAAAAATTAGGTTACGAACCCCGTATAGACTTGTCTGAAGGAATAGATAAAATTTTGGAGATTGACTATGGTATTAAAAACTAGCCAGGATAGTGTTGGACAACCAGCACAGTATTATTTCGGTCCTATGCAACCGGATCAAATTAATGTACTAATGATTATTTGTAATCATTGTCCTTATGTATTGTATAGAATGCCTGCTATCAGTCAACTGGTAAAAGATTACAAAGATAAAGTAAACTTTGTGGCTGTTAATAGCAATGACTGGAAAGACTATCCAGAAGATGCGCCTGACCTAATGCCTGCCTTTCAAAAGAAATATGACCTACAATGTGATTATATCTATGACCAGGATCATATTATAGCTAAAAGCTACAATGCAGTATGTACTCCTGAGTTTTATATAATCAACAAAGGAACAATTACATATCACGGTGAATTAGATCCAGCACACACAAGTAATGAACTAGCTAGCACAGGAAGTAGTTTAAGATTAGCAATAGAGTATTCAATGATAGATAAACCCATAGATTGGAAATACAATAGCAGTTTCGGATGTAGTATTAAATGGAAACAGTAGATAGAAAATATAAAAACGGCAACTTCATCAGTAGCCTCAGATATCACACTGTAGAAGAATGGGAAAACTATCGTGATATACCAGACTGGAAAAGAGAAACACTGGTAACATGTGCGCCTTATACAGCAACACATCAGGAAGCTATGCTTCAACTGATTGCAAATGTTGAACATGTAATCAAGTCTAATATTCCTGGAGACTTTGTTGAAACTGGCGTGTTTATGGGCGGTAGCTGTATGATCATTGCTGAAGTTTTAAAACACTTCGGAGTAAATGATAGAGCTATTTGGATGTACGATACTTACGAAGGCGTGCCACAACCCAACGACATTGAAACTGATCCTGAAGGAAAACTTCTCAACAAATGGTGGAAAGAAAACGCACAACTAGAAGGACAAGCTAGCAGTTGGTGCAATGCAAGTTTGTCCACAGTAAAAGAACATATGAAAAAAGTAAATTATTCTGGCGATGTACATTTTGTAAAAGGTCTGGTAGAAGATACAATACCGCACCAAGGACCTGATACTATTGCATTATTAAGGATTGATGTGGATTTGGAATATCCAACTAGACATGTTTTGGATCATTTTTATCCAAGACTCAGCGTAGGTGGTCATATAATTTTTGATGACTATGGAATGTTTCCAAGTGTACAACATACAGTGGACCATTATTTTTACCACAACAAATCAAAAATATATTTAGATAGAGTAGACTCTACAGTAGTACATGGAATAAAAGTTTGAAGATAGGAATTGCAGGATTAGGTGTAGTAGGTTCAGCTTGTAAAGCAGGCTTTGAACGTTGTGGTTATGACGTAAGTGTACACGATCCCAAGTTGTTTACAAACTTAAATGATATAGTAAACACGGAAATAGTTTATATCTGTGTTCCAACACCATCTAAACAAGATGGAACTTGCGATAATAGTATTGTACATGATACTATTGTAGAACTGTTACGCCTAAAATATGAAGGTGTTATAGCAATTAAAAGTACAATAACTCCAGGTACAACACAAGACTTTATTGATCGCTACAGTGATAGAATTGTGTTTGTTCCGGAGTTTTTAAAGGAACGTAGTGCTGAATATGATTTTGTATTTGACCACAAATTGTTATTAGTAGGAACTGAGAATGTAAATCATTACTATGTGGTTGTTCGCAGTCATGGCGACATGCCTAAAAGTCAAATGCGTGTAACGCCAACAGAAGCTGAAATGATGAAGTACTATCACAACACATTTAACGCTACAAGGATTGTATTTTCAAACATTATGTTTGAATTGTGTGCAAAGAAAGATGCAGACTACGACAAAGTAAAGGAAGCATTTTTATTAAACAATGGTATGCCAGACGAGTACTTGGACGTCAGCAAGGATCTAAGAGGATATGGCGGAGCATGTTTGCCCAAAGATGTAAAAGCAATGCAAAAGTTTTGTGAACAAAACAACTTGCCGTATGAATTTTTTAAAATGTTGGATAATGAAAACGCTAAATTTACAACTACAGTTTTTGAAGGTATGAGAAAATGAAATGTCAATTTATGAAAGCAGAAATTTTTGCAGATACTAGAGGTGTAATTAGAAGTTTTTATCCTGATGAAGCACTAGTAGAATATAATCTAATGACAATAAAGCAAGGATCAAGCAGAGGCTTTCATTATCATCCACACTTCAATGAATATATGATAGTAGTGCATGGTGAATGTATTTTTACAGAATTTAGCAATGATACTAATTGGACACATACGTTAACTACTGGAGACAGTATAAAGATACCAATTGGTGTTGCACATAGTTTTGAAGCAACTGAAAATATGAAGTTTGTTAGTATGCTCACAAAACGCTGGCACGATAGTATGCCACCTATAGTTAAGGTTGACGAAGATGGAAATGAAATTACTGCTTAACAGTGGTGCCGAGCTTGTAATAGAATTAGTTGATAGTCCACTAGTACATGATTGGGCAGAACGCCTTTGCGAATTACCATTAGATGAAACAGAAATGAGTGGATTTGATAATCGTAAAATAGAATGGGACTTTGATAAATTTAAAAGTTTGTTTCATATACTACACAACAAACTATCTGTATATCAAGCTGGTGCAGATTATTGGAGCAAAATACAAGATTTCGACGACCATGACTATCTACAACAGATGTTAAATGACCTACATCATTGGTGTGTTGAGGAAGTTAATTTAGAACACAAACGTTGGGCGGCACCAGGACATGCAGAACGTGTAAAAGACTTTGGAGAGATGAACAGTTTGTGTCATCAACTTGAAACACTGCTAACACATGGCACTAGGCAAATACCCAACAGTTGTAGAAACATGTACTGGGACCAGCAAGTTGTAAACCAAACACAACATGCACTACAAATAAACGAGGATTGGTGGAAGCTAACAACACAAGACAAGTATGATGTATATGTAGCTAAACGTATACTTGGTAAAGACTATAGAGAATGTTACAGAGATAATGATGATGCTACTAGAGCAGAGATGGGTCCTAACCGTAAAGCTGTACCATTGGCATTTGAATTTGATCCATTGAATCAATGGCAAGACTTTTACAATAATGCAGATTTTTTAGAATGGTTGCCTGTAGAGCCCAGCAATGAAAATATAGGAAGAATACCCATAGGTAATTTAAAATATCCTATGACCAAACAAATGACAAGAGATATGATCTCACAAGATAGTATAAGAGAAATTACAGTATAATGAATCCGTTTGACACAGTACATGAATTTGAACGACAAATAGCAGAGTATACGGGTGCTCCTTATGCCACAGCTACTGATTGTTGTACTCATGCACTATATATGTGTCTGTATTGGCACAAGAAACGCATGGGCATACAGCATATAGTACTGCCTAAAAACACATATGTAAGTGTCGCAATGCAAGCAATACATTTGGGTTTAAATGTACAATTTGACCAAATAGCGTGGAGCGGTGCGTATGATATTGGAAACACAAATGTAGTTGACGGTGCGGCTAGACTGTACAAGGGTTGTTATCAACCAGGCAAACAACAATGCTTGAGCTTTCAATTTAAAAAGATATTGAGTACTGTAAGAGGCGGAATGATACTTACTGATGACCGAGAGTTTTACGATTGGTGCCAACGAGCAGTGCATGACGGTAGAGATATGCGTATACCTTATGAACAAGATAAAATTACTTTTGCTGGCTGGCATTACTTTATGACACCTGAATCAGCAGAACTTGGATTAGCTAGACTACAGTTGCTAGCAGACTACAACAAAGATTGTGCGGGAGATTGGACATATCCTGACATAAGTTATGTAAAGGATTTCGAATGAAAATAAATTTTAAAAGTGGCACAGTGAATATTGATCTTATTCCTAATGAATTTGTAGATCAATGGTACAACACTGTTAGTAAACTAGAGCCAATTCCAACATGGAATGAAAACTTGTTTCCACAAGTAACAATGCCACAAGAAGAAATAGATGCTATTAGAAACAAGTATGTACCAAAATTTAATGCACATGTACAAGAGCTAAAAGACAAGTACAATTTAGACTTTCCAGGCACTATGGATTTGGATACGCCACAAACAAAACTAAATGAGTTACACTTGTATGTTACCCACGGGGCATTTACAAAAAGCAACTGGACATTACCAAATGCAAAACTAGAAGATATAAATGACAGCAAATGGAATCATTGGCAAAACTACGACTTTAAACGGGATCACAAGCCAGAGTTTGAAGTAGCAGACGCTGACATAGAAGATGTTACTAGAATACTATTTGAAATGAACTGTGATATACATTGGTATGAAGAAACTATTACAAGTCCAAGGGTTGAAAAATTAAAGGAATGGGGTTATACTGTTAAAGATGGAAAGCATATTATCCAAAGATACACCAGCGGTAAAGACACAGCCTTTGATGTTTTTGATATAGAAAACTATCATAGGAGTCTTTGCACATACAACACCACAGCTGACTTGTGGTTACCGTTTGCAGTACTGGGTAAAGAATATTATACCTGTTGGGTAAACATGGATAATCCTGCACAGTTTGATATGACAAACATAGACAAAACTTGGTGTCCTGGTTGGGAACTACAGCCCAATAGCATGACAGTAGAAGTGTTAAAACATCCTGAATTTCAGGATTGGTTAAAACAACATCGAGTTCCAACGGATGCATTTTGTATTGGAAAGATACCTTTGGGCTATTGTACAAACAAAGATGAATTAGACTTTGATGTTATACTCAGTGAGCCGGTTGAGAGTGTAGAATGGTAATGAAAAATATTGTAGTGGTAACACCAGCAAGATGCGGAAGCAGTTGGTTAGTTACTAATATTGCACACAAACTAGGACACAATAGTTTTCCACTTGCACTCAGTGAAGCTGATAGCAAACACAAAAAACTAACCACTGAACAACGAATAGAAATATTACTTACTAAACAGCCTTATGTGACCAAAGTATTTTGTGATGGACCAGACATAGATTTGCATAGTCTTAAAGAAAATACAGAGTTTGTTTGGCTACAGAGAAATAATATACTAGAACATTTTTTAAGCCTAACGTTTGCAATGGACACAAAAGTTTTTAATATACACGAAGGCGACACATACAAACAGCCCAAAACTTTAAAATTCAAAGACCATCACATAGAGGCCTACGATCGTGTATTTGAAGGACAACGAAAGTATTATGAAAAATACAAAGACTTATTTGATTATGAGTTATCATATGAGGATTTATTCCAAAGCAATCCTTGGGGATTTGTTGATGATGGTACAAAAACAATTAAACTAAATCACTATAGTGATAAACTTATCGAGCAAGCCAGACATATTGCTAAACAACTAGATTGGATATAATATGAGACAAGTTAAACAAGTAACCTGCTGTCGTAGTTGCAATGCAACACTAGACAAAGTTGTATTTGATATAGGTGAATTAAAAATTAATGCTTTCACTGATGAGCCAAATACTGACGTAGGCAGTGCGCCACTTACACTTATGCATTGCGAGAGTTGTGATCTAATACAATTAAGCCACAGTGTTAGAGAAGAAGATTTATACAAGAACTACTGGTATTTGTCAAGACTTAATAAAAAAATTGTTGACAATTTACAAAGTATTGTTGAAGATGTAAGCAAAGAAGTTACACTAAAGCAAGGCGATACTGTATTGGATATCGGAGCAAACGATGGTACACTATTAAGTTTCTATGATAGTGATACTGTAATAAGAGTTGGATGCGACCCTGCTGAAAATATCCACAGTGAATTAGAAACAAACTGTGATGTAATGATTGGAGACTTTTTTACAAGAGACAACTGGAAAAATGTTACACATGCAGAAGCAAAAGCAAAAATCATTACAACTGTGGCTATGTTTTATGACCTAGACGATCCTAATAGTTTTGTCGCTGACGTTAAAGGAACACTACACCCAGACGGTGTTTGGCTCGCACAGCTTATGACAGCTAAACCAATGTTGGACAGCAATGACCTTGGTAATGTAATTCATGAACACATTGAATACTACAGCTACAAAAGTCTTGTAACACTTATGGAAAGACATGGACTTGAGATATATAGAGTAAACGAAAACGATATAAATGGTGGCAGTTATCAGCTTTATATTAGACACTACACAACAGGTAGTGTGGACTATCCAGAAGATATCACAGCAGATACTATTCAACAGTGGGCCAACAACATTGATACAAACAGAGATAACACAATGCAATTCATACGAGAATGTGTTGACATGAACAAAAAAATCTATATAATGGGTGCTAGTACAAAAGGAAATACCATAATGCAGTACTACGGATTGGACAGTGATACTATTACTGGCGCCGCTGAGATACACCCAGATAAAATAGGTAAGTACTTGGTAGGAAGTAGTATTCCTATTGTTCACGAAGATGATGCTAAAAAAGATGCTGATTACTTTTTGGTATTCCCTTTTCATTTTAAAGAATTATTTGTTAACAAAATAATGAAAGATTGGATTGAGTCGGGTGGTAAATTAATCTTCTGTACTCCGGAGTTTGAAGTTATAGGATAAAGTATGGCACGATTGCTGATTTCACTTGCGAATGGAGCTGATAGCGAAATAGAATTGTTTGACAACAAGTTTGTAGAGTTTTGGAAAATGGTATTTCTGAGACACAAAAGTCGCATTCCATTTAGACACAGTGAACGTGAAAGGAAATGGTGTGGTAGTCTGCATCAAGCATGGAACATGCAACCCGAAGATTATGAAACTGATGCTAAGTTAGAACATAAACAAAATCTTGTTAATAGAGTTAACACAGCTATAGACGGACTACATGAAGAAAATGTGCAGTGGACCAGAGGCAAACTGGACATGCATTGTACTAGAGATGATCTCAATAGATTACACAGAGGATTTACAACACTGAGTTTTACACACTTATGGACTGATCACCTTGCTATGACCTATGATCAAATTTGGTCAATCAAAAAAAGATATTTAAACATGAATGCACACAACTGTTGGCCCGGGCAGTTTAATGATGTTAAAGGATTTGAGATACCCCAAAATCATTTCCCCAAAGCAGACAAATATCCACATGCTCAAGTTGCTAGAATATACGAATACTTGCATGAAATCAATGCCGCAGTACACAATATAGAAGATAAATGTTTATACAATAGCAGAAAATTAAACTTAGTTGAATACTACTACAAGCACTATGATGTGCAGTGCATGTTAAAGCCAAACCTTGATTGGAATGCAAAGCTCAATGATGGTGTTACAGACAGTATGCATTTGGATTGGAACTTTGACAGTGCTTTAAGTCAAGCATGGGCTAGTATAGTACCTGGTATAGAACAAGGATGTAATGTTTGGGATTTGAAAAACATCTTGGGTAAGGATTACGAAACCTGTTACATAGATGAAGATAATCCAATAAACTTAGATATTACAAACTCAGTTGGCACAACCAAAGGTGGCTTTACAATTAACGGAGCATTTACTAACATGTATAACGATGTGCTTGAGCCTTGGTTAGAAAGTTTCGGACGGCTAGGACACAAAGAAATGTATTTTCCTATACCAGTTGGCGTATTAGATGAAAGATTCCTTAAAGAACATTTTACTGTTAAAGGGGGATTTGATCAAGGCGAACTGGATCAATCTAAAGCAATAGACGGAGATGACATGTTTGATATTGCTAGCGAAAGAGCGATAGTTGAAGTGGACCTAATAGAATGACCACAGTACTAGTTACAGGAGGATTTGATCCTCTACACAGTGGACACATAGAATACTTTAAAGCCGCTAGGGCTTTGGGAGATAAACTAATTGTTGGCATAAACAGTGATGAATGGCTTGCCCGTAAAAAAGGAAGAGCATTTATGCCGTTTGCAGAACGTGCGGCAATTATTAAAGAATTAAAAATAGTAGATAAAATAATTAGTTTTGATGACACTGATGATACAGCAAATCAAGGAATATTTTTAGCACTATGCACTAACCCAGGACCGTTAATATTTGCAAATGGTGGGGATAGAAATGATATAACTACACCCGAATATCGTATGTATGGAGATCATCCAGATGTAAAATTTGAATTCGGAGTAGGCGGCGATAATAAAATTAACAGTAGTAGTTGGATATTAGATGAATGGAAAACACAAAAGACCGAACGTGATTGGGGATATTGGCGTGTGTTGGACGATAAACAAACTGTAAAAGTAAAAGAATTAGTTATCAACCCAGGAGCTAGTTTAAGTGATCAAAGGCACATGCATAGACGTGAACATTGGTACATACTACAAGGTGCATGTCAAATTGAAATTGAGTATGATGATGTTATACAAACTAATAGTGGCAGAGATGCAGTGCTAACACTAAAACAACATTCAACAACTGTCATCAATAGATTTGATTGGCACAGAGCTTATAATCCGTATGATGAACCTTGTCATATACTTGAAGTACAGTACGGAGAATATTGCTCAGAAAACGACATAGAGAGAAGATAATGGAATTAAGTTTAAGTTATATTTGTGATAGACCATACAACATCTATCAAGCACACCAGAGATTAGAAACTGCTGGTTATCAGATGAGTGTACACATGGATCTCATGGATGGTCATTTTGTTCCACGTTTAGGTGTACACCCAGAAGCATTAGACGAGATCAATTATTTTAGAGAAGGTGATAATGTAAAAACAATAAGCAACACTCAAATTGATGCACATGCTATGATAACATACAATAATCCAGCCTGGGCTGATATTAAAAGAGCTAGTAGACCACGAAAAATATTTGTTCATTATGAAAGTTTCCCCAATGAAGAGATGTTGGTGCAAGCACTACACAGTGATGGTAGAATGAAATTGGCATTTAAACCTTGGCATACTATCAAACAAATGGATAAAATATGTGAACGTTTGTTTGTAAATGAGTTTTTATTAATGACTTATGCTCCTGGTATAAAGGTGCAAGACATGACATACGACTTAGATCAACTACAAGACACTGACAAATATGTTACTATAGATGGTGGTGTAACACTGGACACTGTTGAGCGTTTCAGAGAACACAACAACATCACACTGGTATGCGGAAGCAAAGTTATATTCAATGAAAACTACGAAGAAAATATGAAATGCCTAACCTCTTAATACCATGCAGTGGTCCTGGCACTAGAAGTGTTGGATATACAAAGTTTCACAAAGCACTAATACGCATAGGCGACAGGGCAGTTATAGATCATATCATTGATAGCTTTGAAGACATAGAAAAGATATACATTACACTGGGTTTTGAAGCTGAGTATATACGAGAGTATATACAGCATAGCAGTCGCAAAAATGTAGAATTTATTGAGATTGAAAACTGGAATAGCAGTCAAATAGCCAGCTTTAAACAAATACCCAGTCATGTATTTGATGAACCCATATACTACAATGCTTGCGACAACTGGAGTACACAAGTTCAAAGCGTTGAACACAATACCTATTACACTTGTAAACCTGAAAATGATGAATACTATGACACAAGTGAATGGGGTGTTTACAGTGGTATTAGTTTTATAAAAGATTCAAAAGAATATTATGATATATTACAAGCAACAGACATAAGCAGAAATGATTTATTATTGCTACAGCAATTGGATCAAATACACAGTGAGCCATTGGCGGATTGGTATGATGTAGGCAATGTTGAAAGTTATCGCAGTGTTAGACAAGACCCCAGCTTCAGCGTGTTAGATAAAACACATCAGGAAATATACAGCGTAAATGGAAGAATAATTAAACTATTTGTAGACAAGCCTGACATACAACCCAACAACAATTACCCACACCCACAGCCTTTGGAACACACTGAACATGGATTAAGTTATACCCGAGTAGATGGTAAAGTAAATCCAATGAACGGTGACTTTGAACGATTGTTTAACAATCTTCAAGACACGTGGCGTTTTAGTATACACAACAATGCTCAATGCACAAATAGAACGCTGTGGCAAGACAAAACATGGGAACGTTTTGATCAAATAGTTCAACAGTTTCCAGAGTTCAGCGGCACAGTACAAGTAAATGGCAAAACAATTGACTGCAATCGTACTGTGGAAAACATTGATTGGGACCTGGTAAGCACGGGTATTGTGGGTGCATGTCATGGTGATCTAGTAGTTGACAACGTAATAGTAGGTGAAGATCAAATACATTATATAGACCATAGACCAGGCATTGTCAATGATATATTTTATGATATTTGTAAATTTTATCACAGCTTGCAATTACACAATCGCAATTTAGAAAATTATCACTTGACACAGGACCAAGATGGTTATATAATTAAAATGTCGCCGAGCGATGAGGACAGTATTCGTTTGAACCAATTCCAGTTATCGCCGATTTATCATCAGCACAAACGCAAAATAGAATTAGGTGTTGGATGCATATGGCTTAGTATGAGTCCTCTTAATGTTGACAAAGACCTAAACAAATTTTTATTCTTGTTGGGCATCGAGCAACTTAAAAAGTATGAATGAATTTGACAAAACTTGGATTGGTTATGTATCAGCACTAAACAATCCAAACAACGAATCAACTATAATTAATCGTATAAAACGTGCAAGACGTATTGTGTTCATTGCCAAAGGTCGTGTTGGGCTAGCAACCAAAATGTTTATGCAACGGTTAAGTCAGTTGGGATATACAGTAAGTCACAGTGAAGACTTGTTAATACCAGAGATAGGTCCAGAAGACCTAGCAGTATTTGTAACAGCAAGCGGAAACACTGTTAGCAGTTTGGCATATACACTAATAGCAAAGCGAACTGGGTGTAAAACACTAGCAATAACTTTTAATCCACTTGGTCAAATATGTGCTGAGTGTGATGATGTAGTTTCATATCCACAACCTGAACAACAAGGTTTAATGAAAAGCTATCATGAAGTTGGATTCATTTATATATTTGAAAGAATTATTAGTTTATTACCCGAGGACAAGTTTGTACACACTAATTTTGAGTAAACCATTCTTCACTATTAAAACTTTTATCACACACATAAACATCAAAGTTTGGTTTGCCCATGTGCAGTTGATGATACTTGCAACCCCATTGTTGCAACTGTTCCTCGGTAAGGTCTGTCCAATCTATACCTCTGGTAGCACCTCTAGCAGTCCAATAGTGTATTTCATGTCCAAGCTCATACAAACGATTGATAGTTTCTATTCTCTGTGGAAAAGGTTTTTGTTGTCGGTATTCCGCTTCTGTTTTACCTTTAATAGGAATATCCTCACATATAGTGCCGTCAATGTCAATATAATAAATCATAAATATATTTATTAACTGCATACTTAATAGGGATCAACAATGAAAATATTAATATTTGGACTACCGGGTAGTGGAAAAACTACACTAGCAGAACCGCTTGCTAAACTACTGGGAGGTGTTTGGATTAATGCTGATCAAGTACGAGAACGGTATGAAGGACGAGATCAAACCAAATGGGACTTCAGTGAGCAAGGACGTATCAATCAAGCTAAACGTATTACACATATAGCAGATGGAGTTGTTGAGTCAGGTAAGGTCGCTGTGGCAGATTTTGTTTGCCCAACCGCAGAAACAAGAAAGATATTTAATGCAGACTTTACGGTATGGATGGATACACTAAAAGAAGGTAGATACGCTGATACAAATGATATGTTTGAACCTGCTGAAAGATATGACGTTGATTATCATGTTGCAAAATGGTTTGATGATACACATACTCAGTTAGTGCCTATTATTGAACGCTATATGAAAAAACAAAATACAACACCAATTGGCTATGTAGCATGGAGATTGGAGAATGAAGATCTTTGATTGGAAAAAACCTACTGCACAAATGCTTGGGCGTTGGCAACCATGGCATGATGGACATACCGAATTGTTCAAACGCATACTAGCAGAGCATGGACAAGTTTGTATTATGATAAGAGATGTTTGTGGTGCAGATGCTGGTATGGGCAATACTGATAACCCATTTGATTATCGCAAAGTAAAGCAAAATATACAAGCAGGATTACAACCGCATGGTTACAAATTAGGCGAACAATATGAAATTATGAGTGTTCCCAACATTGTTAATATCAGTTGGGGTCGTGGGGTAGGTTATACGTTTACTGAACATGACTTAGGCAAAGACATACACAATATTAGTGCAACCAACATACGCAAACAAATGAGAGAGCGAGGTGAATTATAGTGTGGGTATTAGTATTCATATATTTTTTTGAAGGGGATCCTTTTACACTCAAGCACAGTGCATATGAAACAATGCCTGAATGCTTTTGGGCTCGCGAGCAGTTAGGTAAAGAACAAAGTGGTACATCGGGTTATTTTCCTAAAGGTCAACAAGCTCTTTGTATACAAGTTGAGGATAATCAATGATTACTTGGGGTTGGACAGGCATGGCACATGATGCTAGCCTAGCAGTATTTGACGACCAACAGTTGGTGTTTGCGGCACATGCAGAACGCTACAGTAGAGTCAAGAATGATAAACATTTAAATCAATCGATAATCGACGAAGCACTTGAGTGGGGAAAGCCCAATAAAATTTGTTTTTATGAGCGTCCATTGCTTAAAAAGACTAGACAACTGTATTCAAAGCAATACACACTACTAGGCAAAGAATCACCTACTACATATATACGCAAGTTCCTTAAAGATGCGCCTAAATGCACTACAACTAGTCATCATTTGAGTCACTCAGCCTATGCATACTACACTGGTCCTTGGCACAAAGCATTGGTACTTGTTATAGATAGTATTGGCGAATGGGATACAGTTAGTATATGGAGTGGCATGGATGGCAAGCTGAAAAAACTATGGAGTCAACCATATCCTCACAGTATAGGTATATGGTACAGTGCTATGACACAGCGTATAGGACTAAAGCCACAAGAACATGAATACATACTCATGGGCATGAGTGCAATAGGTGATCCTGATAGATTATACAAAGATATTAAACGTGATTTTATAGAGAAAACACCCACAAGCTATCATCCATTTACTACATTTAAACGTAACTCGCACAGAGGTTGTATGGATTGGAGACCTGACTTAAATACTCCACAGGACTATGCTGACATAGCCGCGGCTGTACAGCGTATATATGAAGAAATATTTCGAGAACTTTGCCGTAGTGCATATCACATGACAGACGAACTATATGAAAATATAATATTAGTTGGCGGCTGTGCTTTGAATTGTGTTGCTAATCCAATAGCGGGAGAGTTTTTTACAAATGTGCATGTGCCAGCAAATCCAGGAGATGCTGGTAGTGCAATAGGATGTGTACTAGCACATCAAAAACAATTTTTAGAAATGCCACATGCATTTTTAGGACATGAAATAAAAGGAGAATATCCAGTTGATACAATTCTCAAACAATTACACAGCGAAAAGATTACGGCTGTGGCTTCCGGTCGTGCTGAGTTTGGTCCTCGGGCTTTGGGCAACCGTAGTATCCTTGCTGATCCCCGCGGAGATGATGTCAAAGAGCGTGTTAACAGTATTAAACACAGAGAAGCATTCAGGCCCTTTGCACCAGCAATCCTCGCAGAACATGCAGAAGAATACTTTGAAGGAAGAACAGGCGACTTTATGCAGTACGTTAGTAAATGCAGACATGCTGACAGATTTCCAGCAATCGTCCACTACGATGACACAAGCAGAGTTCAAACAGTACCTAAGAACAGTACTAGCGGACTTAGACCACTGTTAGAGCGTTGGTATAAGGACACAGGTTGCCCTATGTTGTTAAACACCAGTTTAAATATCAAAGGCGAACCACTAGTAAATACTAGACAAGATGCACAGCGTTGGAGCAAAAAATACGGAGTTGAAGTATGTTTACCAAAATAAAAAACTTTATATTATGGCCTTATACCAGATATAAAGAAAAACAAGCACTAAAAAAGAAATTAATGGAACTACGCAAGAAAGATCCATTCATATACGAGTAGACACACTACGCTGATTCGTGTATAATAAAACTATAACGGAGAAATAAAACATGTTAGATGTTATTCAAATAAGTTATTTTGAGCCTTACGCTGATGATAACTTTGAATTACTACAGCTTTTTGCACCCCACGCCAAACGTGTACAGGGTGTAAAAGGTATTTTTGAAGCACACAAACAAGCGGCAAAGATAGCTGAGACACAAAACTTTTATGTAATTGATGCTGATGCGGAAATAGATGAACAGTTTAATTTTAACTTTACACCAGGTGTTACCAATGAAGCGTATCCAGGTATAAGAGAAATAGATTGCGTTTTTGTATGGCGCAGTCGCAATCCTATAAATGATTTGTTGTATGGATATGGTGGTGCTAAACTGTTTCCACGCAAAGCACTCAGAGAAGCTGAAGAGTGGAACATTGATATGACCACAACATTGGGTTGTCCTTTTGTGCCAAAATTTCAGGTAAGTAATATTACTGCATTTAATACTGATCCATACAACACATGGCGCAGTGCATTCAGGGAATGTACAAAGCTAGCGGCAGGTATTATACCCAACGGTGACAACACAGACAATGAATATAGACTTAATGTTTGGCAAAACAAAGGAGCTAAACGCAAGCACGGTGAATATGCTATACTAGGAGCTCAACAAGGTGCTGACTTTGGTAAGCAATACAAAGATGATCCAGTTACATTAAACTTAATTAATGATTTTGACTGGCTCAAGGACACTTTCGATGACGCAATTTAAAGCACAATTCGATGAAATAAAGAACCCAGCAGTGGAAAAACTATTCTGGATGAATGGTTTGCAAGAATATCTACAACACAAACAACACCCACAGTTGGAAATATATAATAAAATTAAAAAAGCTATAATGTATGGTAATGTATATGCTATGCAAGAACTAGTAATGCAAGAAATAAGACGTGGTCACATTAATCTAAGTGATGAATTTGTAAGGGTTTTGTTCAATCAGTATTCAGGATATGAACAAATAACTCATAGAAAAGTGCTACAGTATATCAGTCATTGTATTGATGATGAATATATTAGAATGATCAGTCGATGGAGTATTAAATTTGGAAGCAAGGCACTGCTAAACGATCACTTCAGCAGAGGACAGATGCTTAGTAAACTGTGGATGGTAGACAAACTCAAAGACTTATTTCCAGCCAACAGCATACCAACTATTGCACACTATGGCGGATGGTATGCCACAGTAGCACAGCATTTATTTCAACATTATGAAATCAAAAACTATTGGAATATTGAAAAAGATGTTAAGTGTGTTGGTATCAGTGAAGCATTCAATGACGAACAAAGAAACAACAATTGGCAGTTCAAAGGTGTTGGAGTTGATGTAAATGATATATATTGGAAATATCGCAAAACAGGCGAGGATGTCAAGCCAGGAGATGAATACTTTATAGCTGGTGTACAAAATGCACAAAAAGAATATATTGAAGTAGAAGTTACACCAGATCTTATTATAAACACCAGTTGCGAACACATGGACAACCAATGGTTTGAAAACATACCCAAGGGCAAAACAATTTGCTTGCAAACAAATGATTATTTTTCAAATGAACAGCATATTAATTGTTGCAGAGATTTAAATGATGCAATAGCCAAGTATCCAATGAGTAAAACAATTTACACAGGTGAACTTGAAACTGCTGAATACAATCGTTTTATGATTATAGGTGAAAAATGAACTTGGACGATATGAAGCTAAGAGAACTACAGCGTGAAAGTGCAAGAGCATTAGCCGCAATACAAGCTACCAACAATAACATTCACCAGTTTAATAAAAAAGCACATCACAATAGTCAACTATGGTACAAGGCTGTAATAGAATGGTATGTGGAACAATATGGTGATTTACCCAGCAAAGTTGGGCCAGGTACAGAAATAGAACTAATACACGATGTATAATTACAATGATATCGAAGCAGTACATTTAGAAATAACGCAAAAGTGTCAAGCCGCATGTCCTATGTGTGACCGTAATGAAAATGGCGGAGTTGACAACAAGCATATTACCAATGCCGAATTGAGCTTACAAGACTGTCAAGCGATCTTTACACCCGACTTTATTAAACAATTAAAAAATACATTTATGTGTGGCAACCTAGGCGATCCTATAGTAGCCAAGGATACACTGGAAGTATTTGAATATTTCAGACAACACAACAACAATATGTGGCTAAGTATGAATACAAATGCTGGAGCAAAAGATGTTAAGTGGTGGCAAACGCTTGCTAAAACAATTGGTAGACAGGGTGCCGTTATATTCAGCGTTGACGGTCTTAGCGACACTAATCATTTGTATAGGCAAAATGTTGTTTGGGACAATGTAGAACGCAACATGCGAGCATTCATTGAAGCTGGAGGTAGAGCTCGTTGGGACTACATTATATTTGGACACAATGAACATCAGGTTGAACAAGCAGAGCAGTTGGCTGAACAGTGGGGTGTTGAACGTTTTCAAAAGAAAAAGTCAGCTAGATTCTTTACTGCTGGCAGTGAACGCAAAGAAGTACATCAAGCTCGCAATAGAAAAGGTGAACAAACACAAGCTATTGCAGAGCCTACTAAAAAAGAAAATAAAAATATTGCACTAGAAAAAACTGCTGAAATTAAAAAAACATATGGTAGTATGATGGACTATTACAACAAGTGCAGTATAAATTGTAAAGCCATTGAGAAAAAAGAAATATTTGTAACAGCAGAAGGATTGTTAATGCCATGCTGTTGGACTGCTGGACGCATGTACAAATGGTGGCACAAAGACTATAGAGTAGAACAAATATGGGATTACATTGATCGTGCCGGAGGAAAAGGTGGAATTGATTTGATTAAAAATGATTTAAAACAAGTTATGCAGGGCGGTTTACTAACAGATATTAAAGACAGTTGGAATTTGTCCAGCATCGAACAAGGCAAATTGGGTGTATGTGCTATGAAGTGCGGAACAGAGTTCGATCCTTTTGCCGAGCAATTTAGATAGAAATAAGTAATAGTATGAAAACTGATAAAATCAGTCCAACGTTTTGTGCGTTACCTTGGTTGCATTTGAGTTCAAGACCCGATGGAAAGATGCGTACTTGTTGTACGTCAAATGCTAGTAGTGTACAAGATCCAGACAGTAATAAAAAAATAGGCGGCGGTGAAGTCGGCGTAGTTAAAAATGATGATGGAGTTCCAGCAAACTTTAATCACACCAGTTTGACAGATGCATGGAACAGTGCCTACATGCGTAATGTACGCAAAATGATGTTGCGTGGAGAGAAGCCAGCACCTTGTTTAAAGTGTTACAAAGAGGAAGAAGCTGGACATCTAAGCAAACGTAATTGGGAAACTGACTATTGGGGCAAACGCTATGATCTATTTGACATGGCTAAAGAAACACAAGAGGACGGAACAATAGATCCTAAGATACGCTATATTGATTTGCGTATGGGTAGCAAATGTCAGTTGGCTTGTGTGATGTGTAGCCCACATGATAGTACAGGCTGGATCAAAGATTGGAACAGTATATTTCCACAAATAGAAAATAAAAAGCTAAAGCAAAGCCAAGGGTGGGACAACAAAGGTCGTAATGACGGAGCCAGTTACAATTGGCACAAAAACAATCCACGCTTTTGGAAAGAACTAATGGAACAAGTTCCACACATGTATCAGTTATACTTTGCTGGCGGTGAAAGTTTGATTATCGACGAACACTATGACCTACTAGAAGAATGTATACGACAAGGTTATGCTAAAAATATTGAATTACGCTACAACTCAAATGGTGTTGAATGGCGTGATGACTTGTTTGATTTGTGGGCAGAGTTTAAACGTGTACGTTTTCACTACAGCATAGATGCACATGGTGAACACAACGATTACATACGCTATCCCACACAATGGGAACATCAGGAAAAGGTATTTCATTTATTAGACAATACTGCACCACAAGTAGAAGTTACCACAGCAACTACAATAATGGCACTCAATGTAGCTTATATACCAGAGTTTGTCAAGTGGAAAGTGGATCAAAACTTTAAAAAGATCAACAAGTGGCCCTTGGGTGCAGGTGGAATTAATATGCATTTTGCTTATTGGCCACCACAACTTAACTTAAAAGTATTACCAGAACACATTAAAAAACAAATAAGTGACAAATACGAAAATGAATTTTATCCTTGGATAGATGAAAACTGGCATAGGTTTACTGGTGTACAAGAGCTGGGCATTGATAAAGAAACATTCGATAATAATCCATATGGCATAAAACGCTACAAAGGTATTATTAACTTTATGAACAGTGAGGACTGGAGTGCTAGATTACCTGAAACAAAAGAATGGCTAAACCTTGTAAACAAACAGCGTAATTGGGGGAATAAGTTTCCGGAAGTGTTTCCGATACTAGCAGAATTACTATGACCAGAAAAGTAAAACGCGAATTTAAATATAGAATTGGTGATCCTTATCCAGACGATCTGCCCACTTGTGTTGTGCCGTGGACCAGTATATGTTTGGCGGCAAATGGTGATATTAAGCCTTGTTGTCAGTTTGACGCAAAAGGCGCACACAATATCTATCTCAAAGGCAGTACATTAGAATCAGCATGGGATGATTATGCTGAACTAAGACAGCAGATGATAAACAAAGAAAAGCCTGAGAAATGTATAAGTTGTTGGAAAGCAGAAGACATGTTGGGCAACAGCAGACGACAATGGATGCTGGAAAAGTTACAGTATTTGCCTGAAACATACTCAGCAGAAACTCCATTGGATCTCAATCACATGGATTTAAATTTTGGTAATACCTGTAATTTAAAATGTAGAATGTGTGGTTCGTGGGGAAGCACACATTGGTTTAAGGAAGATAAAAAATTACAAAAAATTAATCGAAAGTTTGAAAGACATGTAGGCGACAGTGAAGCTAGAAGCATTGATGTACACAAATGGCGCAGTATGGAAGATAAACTTTCAAATATGGAACGCATAGACTTTAAAGGTGGCGAGCCTATGATGCAAGACGGCATGTTTGAAGTATTGCAAATGCTGGTAAACAATGGCAGTGCCAAAAACGTTATACTAGGTTATGTTACCAATGGAACAAAAACACCCGAGCGTTTAAAAGACTTGTGGCCTCATTTCAAACAAGTTATACTCAATATAAGTGCTGAAGCAACTGGTAATCTTTATCAGTATATCAGAGGTAGTAATATACAAACAATAGAACAATTAGAACAAAACTTAAAATGGTATGATCAATTTGATAATGTAAAAGGACATTTTAGTGTTGCAATCAGCACATATAATATATTTGATTTACAAAATTTATGCGAATGGATGGAACGAGTAACCAGTGATCTACGCGGATGGAAAACTCTTGTAGCTGATAGAGCCAGTGACAGTGTATTGGAATACCAACGTCCTAATCAATTTAGTATACTTGTAAACAAGCCTGCTTACTTGGATCCCAACAATATGCCTCCGCATTTAAAACAGCGTGTGCTAGAAACTTGGGATAAAGGATATCATCAGCTGGATTATATGAGAGAACACTTAAAGAAAACAAATTACGATCAAGAACAATGGGAACTGTTCAAACATTTTACTCAAGAACTAGACAAGCTCAGAGATACAAACGTATTAGATTATATACCTCAACTACAAGGTGAATTTTAATATGACAGAACATTGGGAAACTAGAAGAAGTCCAAGAGAGTTTACGGACACTCAAGTAGACTTTGAAATAATACAAGACATTGCGAGTATAATACCAGCTATACCATCTCAGAACGCAGTTGTAGACCATTGGTGGGTAGTACTTGGACCTGAGGATTTCAAATGCAAAGAATGGTTGGTGGACAACATATACTACACACAGGAAAATGATGTTAAAGAATATTTTATAGGTTTAGTTACAGCTCCTTATGTATTTCATAGTTTTAAAATTAAACCAACTCCATTGGAGGATCGGTTGAATATGAGAAACAATGCCTTTCATGCTGGAGTTATCGTTTCACAAGCAATCGATAAAGGCTTAGATGCGGCTCCGATTGCATGTAGAGAAGGCTGGGACGATACTGAAAGACAAGAGTATAGAAATATAATTTGGGAAACATTTGAACCTATTTTCAAAAATAATTCACACACATACAAGGATAAAGTTTATAATTGGAATGTTAATACTATATTTGAACCCATGATGAGTGTTGGTGTAGGGCACGGAAAACCTTATGAAGGTGTAAAAGTAAAAAAATATAAAGATGGAATAACAAAATGTAGTAAGCCACAAAAGACAACGGGGAATGTGTCAGTATGGATTTAATTCGTGTAGAACATGCTAGTAAAAAATATAAACAGTGGGTACGCATTGAATGGAACATGGGTAGACGCTGTAACTTTGATTGCAGTTATTGTGGTGCAGACCTACACGACAACAAAAGCAAGCACTTGCCTTTTGAAAAGTTTGATGATGCTGTACGCACCATGCGTGAGTTTTATGCAGACAAACAGATACGCATGAGTTTAACAGGAGGAGAGCCTTTTGTACACCCACGTATATTGGATATATTACAGCTATTCCCCAAGTACGGAGTTGACGAAGTAAGCACAATAACAAATGGTAGTTTACCATTGGCAAAGTATCAACAAGCATTAGAATATATTGATAATTTAATATTCAGTTGGCACTTTGAATTCTTGCGTGTGGATCATATGAAACATGTACTCAGTAACTTGAATCGCAAGCAGGTCAAAGTGCATTTGATGTATTTGCCTGGGCACTTGGAAGAGATTAAAGATGTTGTTGATTGGTTAAAAGACAACAATGTGAAGTTTAATGTTAGACGTATCAGACCAATGACCAATCTACAAACAGGTGAAATGAATAAACCCTATAGCAGTGGAATGAAGTTTGCTGGTATACAGTATGGTGGTGCAGAGAATTACTATAGTGATGAAGAGCTGGAATATTTAAAAACATTTAATAAAGCAGGTACAGCAGAATTAAATTGTGAATTGTTTACCAAAGAAGAACAATGGTTAGACAATGTTAATACACTAACCAAAAACAAATGGAATACATTCAAACGTTGGAAGTGCATGGCAGGTATTGAAACACTTATGATAGACAATGATGGTAGCGTGTATAGAGCAACTTGTAAACAAGGCGGCATACTGGGCAACTTAGAAACTGGATTTAAACTTGAAGAAGATCCTGTGCTTTGTATGAAGCAGTGGTGCAACTGTGCCGCAGACCTCAACACAACTAAATGGTTGGAGACTGCATGACCGACACATTTTGCGTATTGCCATTTACACATCTTAGCACAAGACCAGACGGAGCAATAACTCCTTGCTGTCGTAGCAGAGATACTTTGGGTAATATCAAGGACATGACCTTTGAAGAGGCATGGAACAGTGAACGTCAACAACAGTTGAGAACAGATTTATTAAATGGTGTACGCAATCAATATTGTTTTCAGTGTTGGGATATGGAAGACCAAGGGTCAGTGAGTATGCGACAAAGCATGAACAAGACCAGAGAACACATGATTCCAAAACAGTGTGCTAAGATTATGCCGTTTGAGATACCAGTGCTTGAATTAAAAATGAGCAATTTGTGTAACTTCAGATGTAGAACATGCAAGCCTGATCTGAGTACAACTTGGTTAAAAGACTGGGCTAAAGTAAAGCACGAATACGAAAGCATAGGTGTGTACAATGATACAACTAGACAAACAAACTTTGACAATGACCAGTTTGTTGAAGATATACTAAGGCTAGCACCCACTATAGAAGTAGTAGAGTTTGCAGGCGGTGAGCCTCTGATGGATCCACTACACTATAAAGTACTGGAAGCACTTGAGCCTTTTGGTGATCGTATAAGTGTAAAGTATAGCACTAACCTCAGCAAAGTCAAGTTTGGAAAGTTTGATACTATAGCCAGTTGGTCAAAGTTTAGAGCTGTTGATTTAAGTTTAAGCATAGACGGATATCCAGAACTCAACAACTATATTAGAAGTGAAAGCGACACTGATGTTCTAGCACAAAACTTAGTAGCAGTCAAGAGAGAATTGGGAGAAAAATATCAAGGTCGAGCGGCACTGTGCTACAGTGCTTGGAATGTTTTTGGATTACCAGAAAGCTATGAATACTTTGAACATGTATTGGATACTCCTGTGCATGGTAATATAGCATGGGATCCTATATTCATTAATCCACAAATATTACCTCAAGAACTTAAACAACTGGCAACTGAGAAATATAAAAATTATTTAAATACAATCGAAGCTACAAACGAACGTAATAAACGTATACACAGGTTTACTAATCAAAATATGAATTTTTTAAATGCCAAAGATGAAAGTCAACATTTTGAGCAGTTCTTGCGTTATACAAAAACATTAGACCAAAGTAGGAATACAAGTTTTGTAGCAGTAGCACCGGAGTTTAAAAATTATGTATGAGTGGGATAGAGATACATGGGAAAATAGAAGAAGCTGTAGATTCTTCGATACAACACGATCTGTTGACACAGCAGATGCTGACAAAGTTATAAAAACAATGGATTATATTCCGCAACAAAGAGGAGGCATACCAGCTAACTTGTGGTTTGTATTAGGACCAGACAAACAAGAATTAAAAGATTATATATTTTGGAATTGTGCAATACATGACGATGGACATAAAACAACAAAAGTAGCGGGTACTACTGAACACTTTATGTCAATTAAAACTGCACCTTATTTGTTTCTTGCTTGTAGACCAGAAAAATTAGATCAAAATCAAAAAACTGAAATAAGTTTATTTGATAGAAACAATGGCTTTATGGCAGGAGCAATGGTAACAACTATTATACATCTTGGATACAATGCCAGTCAGATTGCATGTTTTCAAGCCCTAAACGGATCAGATGGAGAAGAACAAAGAGCGGCATTTACAGAAGAACTGTGGCGACATTTTGATAAGACCTCCAGTCTTGAGGAATTGATAGAGATGAATGAATGGGAGGCAGAAAGAAGATCCAAAGGTGATGAGACTCAGATATTTCATCATAATTTTCACTATGATGGTGTACTAAGACCCAAGCTAGCAATTGGTATGGGTTATAAAGATGATGTAAAAGATGGTGATGACAATGAGTGGACATGGATTGAAGGACATGAAAACAAACATTATTATGTGTATGGTCGCAAGCCAACACTAAAACACAGTGGAGTAATTCAGTGAAGACAAGCAAAACATTTTGTGTATTACCATTTATGAGTTTGGCAACAAATGCCAGCGGTAATCTCAGAGTTTGTTGTAATGTAATTCCTGGTAAAGGTTTTATAAAAAAGCCCAACGGCGATATTTACAAAATTTACAAAGACGATATGCAAGAAGCGTGGAACAGCGAAGTTTATCAAACACTAAGACAACAAATGCTGGACGGTGAACGTCCTGAGATGTGTGCTAGGTGTTTTAAAGAAGAAGATGCAGGAATTAAAAGTGCTAGAGCAGGATGGAACAACACATACTATTTTGTAGACAGAGACCTTCCGCCAGACTGGCATCTAACCAATGAAGTAGACATCAGCCAATACGACAGAGAAGCTCCTTTTGATATCAAATATGTTGATTTACGATTGGGTAATTTGTGTAATTTAAAATGTAGAATGTGCAATCCATATGCTAGTAACTTGTGGGTTAAAGAATGGCACTTGGTAAATGATGCACTTAGCCCCAATGAGTATGAAAGACTTAGCAAAATGAACTGGCCCGAAGAAGAAAAAACTTGGGAGAATATGTTTGCTATTGCACACACTGTAGAAGAGATATACTTAACAGGTGGTGAGCCCACTGTTATACAAGAACAAAGACGACTATTGGATTACTTTATTGACAACGGTACTGCCAAAGATATAAGATTAAAATACAATACCAACTTGGTCAAAGTTCCAGACTGGTTAGTAGAAAAATGGAGTCACTTTAAACGTATAAAACTTAATTGCAGTATTGATGCTGTGGGTGAGTTGGATCATTACATACGCTATCCAAGCAAGTGGCCCACTGTGGAAAAGAACTTTAACAAACTACAAGAACTCAATAATGCAAATATAGAAATACACTGTACAGTGCAAATGTATAACATACTGAGAATGCCTGCATTGTTTGATTGGGCAGAACCTTTTGAATATAAAGTGTATCTTAATATATTAAATCATCCAGATTATTTGAATATACAGTGCTTGCCCCAACAACTAAAACAGCAAGCAGAACAGCAACTTGAGCCATACTTGCACAAACCCAAGGTTAAAGATGTAATTAAATATATGTGGGATCAGGACTGGAGCCACAAATTACCAGACTTTTACAAATACACACATACACTAGATCAAAGCAGAGATGAAGATCTATACAGCATAGTACCGGAGTTCAAACAATATGAGCAATAAATTCTTTTGTCCTTTGCCTTGGAATCATCTACTGTTCAAGCAAAAAGGAACAGTACAAGCCTGTTGTGAAACATGGGATACTCAATTTAAACCTGCTGAAAGTATTCTAGCTACAGCAAATTTAGATATTATGAAGCAACTGAGATTGGATCTATTAGATGACGATACTGTTCCTAGCATGTGTCACAAGTGTTATAACAGAGAAAAGTTTCAAGACTTTAGTGTAAGAATTAACAGTATGAGAATACATCCACATTGGACACCAGAGTCTGCACAAGCTGTTACAAGTGCAGATGGCAGTGTGGATAACTTTCATTTAGAGCATTTGGATATACGCTGGAGTAATTTGTGCAACTACAAGTGTAGATTTTGTGGAATACAAAGCAGTAATATGTGGCTTAAAGATGCACAGCTATTGGGTATTGAACCAAATCTAGTAAAAAATAATTACAATCCTAAAACAGGTATAGCTGAATATGATATGGATTGGGCAGATTTAAAAACACATTTACCATATGTACGCTATGTTAAACTAGCAGGAGGTGAACCAACTATTATGGCTGGTACATACCAACTGTTGGAAGAGATGGATAGAATTGGCAACAGAGATGTAATGATTAGTTTAATTACAAATGGAACCACAGTGCAGTACGGCAAGCATGATTTATTAGAACTACTGGGTAGATTCAAAGATGTAAGAATACAAATAAGTTTAGAAGCATTTGGTGCTAGGCACGAATGGAGTCGCAGTGGTAAAAAAGATTGGGATATTATTGAAAAGAATATGGAAAAGTTTCAGTTGTATGGTAACGCAAACAACTGGAAGATTAATATTCACAGTGGCATAAGTTGGATCAACATGTATCATTTGGCTGACTTTGTAAAAAAATATGACACTATGGATTTTGTGTTTAACATGGTAACTACGCCAAAAGAAATGAGCATGGTAAACTTTTATAAATCTGATCTTCAAACATGCAGTGACCATTATGCAAAACTTTTGAAAGAAAAAAACAACAGTCGTGTTAATAAACATTTATTTCAAATTAAAAAAGTAATTGATCATGGATTAAAGAATACCAAAGAAGATATTGATCTCGACGAATTTAGAAGAGTACACGGAATACTAGACGAAAGCAGACAACAAAGTTTTGCTGAGTCTTATCCAGAATGGAGGAAATATGCATAAGGACACTTACTGCCCAATGCCATTTGTCACACTAGCAGTCAACCCCAACAACTGGTTGAGTAGATGTATGATGAGTAATAAAACAATGGGACCAATTACTAGAGAAGGTTACAGCAACGGAAAATTTCAAACATTGCGTACCAACATGCTCAATGGTTTTTGGGACGAAGACGGATGTCACAGTTGTTGGTATAAAGAAAAACATGGACAAAAAAGTAGAAGAGGTCGTTGGTTAGAAGCCGAAGAAAGGTATATGGGCGATACAGGTGTATACGAAAATAATTTAAGTGTAAAAAGAAACACTATTAAACACTTGTACATGAACTTTAATAACATATGCAATTTTAAATGTAGAATGTGCGGTCCACATTTTAGTAATGCATGGATACCAGACTATAATAAAATGAAACAAAGAGGAAGTTATCCAGGCGGCATAACCAACAATGGGCAAGTGTGGAGTCAGCCCAAGCAACAAATTGATGTAGATAAATTTTTAGATGAATTTGGTCCTGACTTGAGCGAAGTGTATGGCATATGGGTTACGGGCGGAGAACCTTTTATGGACAACAGTGTATTTGATTTTTTTGAAAAACTAAAACAATACTGTGACCCCGCACAACTCAAAGTTCTAATAACAACTAATGCTAGCAAATTAGATGTTCCAAGACTTGCAGAGCTAAGTGGATTTAAACGCTTACAAATACATGTTAGTGTAGATGCTACAGGTGAGTTATATCGTTACATGAGAGGATATAATTATAGCTGGGATCAAGTTGATGCTAAAATAAAAGAAATGTATGAAGCACAAGAAAAGTATAATTACGTTTTAAGTTTGAACGGAACCTATCAAATATATAATATGCTGGACTTAGAACCTTTTTACAATTGGATGCTACAGTATGTTGATGTTGACTATATTGAACACAGAGTACTAACAGGTCCAAAGCAATTACAAGCAAGACATGCTAGCGATGAAATAAAAGTCAAAGCACTTGAGCAATTAGATAGATTACAAAAAAGATTTCCGGATCATCAATACTTTGAAGATATACGAAATGAAATTAACCAACCAGCAGACGAAGATTGGGTAGAAACATTTGAAGGATGGAACGAAGAATTAGATACAATCAGAGGAGAGACATATGATTATCACGGGCAATCCTAAAGAAGGAGTAGCACAAGCATTGTACAAGTTATATCCAGACGCTGTTTATTGTAGCAGAGAAAGTGGATATGATTTAACCAATACAGATCATATGTTTACATTTGCAAATGAGTGTACTAAACATGATGTAATCATATTAAACAGTGCATTATGGCGCTTTCATCAAACTGTCCTACTGGATCTAGTATACAAGGCCCTTAGAAACGCCAAAAGCGAAGCACATATTGTGTGTCTTGGCTCGACAACTGATAGAACCAGCAAAGGACAAAGTTGGTTATACAGTGCTGAAAAGAAAGCACTCAGAGACTATTGCAATAGTTTAGGTATGATAGGAGTATGGCACAGCGGTCCTAAAGTAAGCTATATTAGTTTAGGTACACTGGATAACAATCAAGCTAAACACCCTACTAGAAGCACACTAAGAAGAGATACAGCCGCTTACTACATAAAGTGGTTGATAGAACAGCCAAAAGATGTTAGTATAAATGAGATCAGTATTGATCCTATGCAAGAAAGACAGCAATGAACAAACTAATTGCATATGGATGCAGTCATACGCACGGATGGGGTCTATCTGAAAAGGAAAGATACTGGAGCTGGGAAGACAAAGAAACTGGTCGGGCAAAACCTGGTTACGCAAGTCCATATGCATTTCCAAGCATACTTGCAGAAAAGTTAGGATTAGAATGTGATAATAAAGCAATACCAGGAGGAAGCTGTAAAGAAATAATGTTGAATATACTAGAGACTGATTTTAGTTCAACAGATACTGTGCTAGTAGCTTGGACCATGTCGACTAGACATTGCTTAGTAAGAAATGAAGTTCCTCGGATTACGAGAATAGGTCCTTGGAGTGCTAGACAAGAAGATACTGGAAATCTTGTTAATAGATGGTTTTCACCAGGAAAGAATAAGGAAGAGCAAAAAATAGCAACTGCTTATTATAAACACTGGGATAAGATTGATGCAAAAATAGACATGCATAAGAATATTCAGTTTGCTTATCTTTGGCTTAAAGATAAAGTAAAACAACAATATCATTTTAGTGTACATGCACATGAGACTAACCAACATTGGTCTACTGAAGCCTGGTTTAATGTACCTGTATTAGGAACAAACATAATAGCTGACCAAAAGGAAGTAAATGCATTAGATGACGGTCATCCTAATAAACAAGGACATGCTAATATAGCTAATAGATTATATGATTTAATTAAAGAAAGACAACAATGATAACAATATGTGTAGCTCTAGAAGCTGAATTGCCGGATTTTAAAATGGCAAATTATAAAGTAATATACACCGGCGTTGGTAAAGTACAAGCCGCAACAGCATTGGCAAAACATCTTTGTCAGTCTGCACTTTACAAGCCAACAGAGATTTGGAACTATGGAACAGCAGGTGGACTCAATCCCCAAGTTACAGGATTGAATGAAGTAGGAGCATTTGTACAGCGTGATATGATAGCTGAACCACAAGCACCTAGAGGAAGTATTCCTTTTACTGAACCACTACTAGGAGATATAAAAACACAATCTCCCGTAGGTGGTGTACGCTGTGGTACAGGAGATAGTTTTGTAATGGAGTCTGATCCTTGGTTTACTACAGCAGATATTGATTGTGTAGACATGGAAGGCTGGGCATTGGCTTATGTAGCACAACAATACAATATTCCATTCAGAAGTTTCAAGTATATCAGTGACATGGCAGATGAAAATGCTATGGAAGATTGGACTACCAATGTAGCTAATGGTGCAGAAATTTTTACGGAGAAAGTAAGAAATGGGATTTAAAGTACATCGTACCAACGACGATTACGAAAGTTGGACTGTTAGAGAATTCTTAGAACATGAACTGGGTGCAGTGCGTGAGATGCATGAAGAGAATCCAGACATTATGCTGGAGCAAGTGATTAAATACTTAGAGAAGAGACTCGATGGCACAATCGGATGAAGAACTAAAATGGAGTAGCTATGACTTTACCAAGATCCCGTATGACGACATTGTTCAAGTCGGACAGCGGACACTCTTATATAGAGACTTGTTTACTGTTAGCTGGCTCCTCGGCAGGTTCTGTAACTATAAATGTAGCTACTGCTGGCCCTACGCAAGAAGCGACAGGAAAGATCATAGACCTACAGAACTATGTCTCAAAACAATTGACGAAATAAAGAGGCAAGCTCGTGGCAATGGTTTTAACAGTTTTCATTTTAGCTTGTCTGGGGGTGAGCCTACTTTCCACCCAGGATACTTGGATATACTGTCGCATTTGGCTGATGATGTGCCTAATACCAATTATACTAGTATTCATATGACATCAAATTGCAGTCGCAATATGAAATGGTTTGAAGATTATGTAGAGAAAGCAAAGCCTTTCCATAGAGCTAGTATTACTGCTAGCCTACATACAGAACACTTAAATAGTAGAGAGAAAATGCAGGACTTTGCTAATAAGCTAATCCTGTGTCAGGAACATGATGTACAAATTACAATCAACATGGTTATGGTTCCAGAATGGTTTGAGAAGGATTGGGATAATGCCTTATTCTTCCATGAACAAGGAATCAACGTCACACTCAAGCCGCAATCAGACCCGACGGCAAGTAGAGTCGTGGACGGTTACACGGATGAAATGCTACAGCGATTGTGGAACGGTATGCCGCAAATGGCATATACTGAGTCAAAGCGTCAATGGGCCGCTCGCCCAAGGCCAAGTTTCGAATTGCCGCCTTATGCAATAGGCAACAACGATAAAAGTGTGCCATGGCACATGCAAGTAGAGTTTACTGATAGCAAAGGCAAAAAATGGTATATGGACCAAGCAGAACGTTTTAATGCGTTTAATTTTAATAAATTTAAAGGGTGGAGCTGTCAAGCTGGATACAGTGGCATTATAATAAGAGAGCCAGATGGTAGTATCAAACGTAGCTATAGTTGCCATGATGTGCCATTGGGCAATATAGAAACAGGATTTAAACTGTTTGATGGACCGCGTCCTTGTATTACTGAAAGTTGCGTCAGCAGTGCAGACAGTAAAATACCAAAAAGGAAACAAGATGAGCTTAGAGAATTATAGTGTTTTAACACAGTATGGTGATGTGTTTGAGATGAGACCAAACATGTACAAGCCAGAAGAGTTTGTAAAGTGGACTGAAGATAATTTCGAATATGTCAGATACAACCCACGCAAAAAAATAGCAAGATACGGATTAAGTATTACCAGTTTAGATGGCGGAGTAACTGGTGTACCAGATTTAGATAGTTTGTTTGAATACAATAAAGAACATGGTACTGAACTACAAGAACTAAGTTTTAATGTACCTACACCCGTTTACGAAAATGAATCATTGAGAGATTGTATTGGTGAGTGGGAAGAAGACATGTTTAGAACACACATACTAAGAATGGATCCAGGTGGTTATTTTCCTCCCCACAGAGATACAAGAGACATAGACTTCAAAGCATTTAGATTAATTGTACCACTCAAAGAAGTTAATCCTCCCAATGTTAACTTTGTTGTTGACGGCAAAATAATTAATTGGGTACCGGGTAGAATGTATTTTGTAAACACTGCTAAAGTACATTACTTGTTTAATGGTTGCTTTAGTCCAAGCTATTGGTTAGTTTTAAATATCAAAAATACTGAAAGTAGTGTGAAAAAAGTTTTAAAGAACTTTGGACAATATTAAAAAAACCGCACAGAAACTGTACGGTTTTTTAATCTCATTATCATAAAAATTAATTTATGTAATTTGTGAATCTATTGTGTAACCTAGTGATTCTAACTTACTTCTATGCGTTGCTACATCAGATGCTTTTGCACTATTCCATGTTGCATATGCCGCATCATCCCATGTTCTTGACAATGTGTAAGTTTGTGTATCTGCATCGAATGTTTCTTCAGTAACTAAACTGTTAGCTTCTCTGAGAGAGGCCATATGCGTTTCATATGCTGAATCATCCATTACAGTAAGAAACGCTGTTTTCATTGTTGCAAGATCTGTAAAAGTCCCACCGGATTTTGTAATTGTAATTGTATTTACTACTGCCATCTTTGTCTCCTAAAAACTATAGCTATTACATTTATTTATCACTCAACATAAATTAAATGGTCTTTTTTAATAGGATCTCCAATCACCATGCCCGATGTACGGTACGATTCGCTTACCCATTGTAGTATGCATTTACTATTAGACACACGTTTGATAAGTTCTGTTACTTGTTCATGGTTGAGAGCGTATTCTATTTCTTGTGGTGCTAGTACTCCCATTGCTCTTTTTAAAGCAATGTCATTTATTAACACAAGCCATTCATTTCTATGTTCTTTTGTAGGATATATTTGATATATTGTTACAGCGTCATCTGTAACTGCCTTTGCTCTAAATACAAGTTTACCTGTATCTCTGTAATTGTTATATTGATCTGCATAGTTACGCCACCATGCTTCTCCGACAAGTGGAGTTAAATCAGTTGTAATACGCTTGTCTTGATTTGTTATATAGTCTGTATAATGTCCCTCTTGGTAAAACGTAGTTTCCGTTACCCAAAAGTCTGCCAAGGTTGTAGTAATGTTTTCCTCCATAGTATTCTTTCTTGTTCGTAATTTTGGCTACCAATATAATGTAAACTTACCCAGTTGTCCATAAGTGCTAGGTCTTTTGCTTTCCATTGATGTCCGTATATATAACGTTCATTGTTTACCATATCTTCAAACCAAGTTTCAATTTCAGGAGTTTGTATTAGTTCTCTATTGTCTTTTTGTATAGCCATAGTAAAACTAAAGTGTGGTCCCCACATTCCTTCATCAGCAGTTAGTCCAAATACTTTGCTGTCCAAAGCCATAGCACCCCAATTAAAACTTTCTTTACCTGTGACAGGATGTACTTTAACAAAACTACTCCAATATGGATCACATGCTCCTTTGTAGTCTTGTGTCAACACTTTTAAAGTTCTAAAATATTGTTTGGTTGATTCGTCCTGATCTTCAAACCATCTAGTAATATTCAAATAATAAATTATATCTTGTTCACTTGGAATTTGTTCTGCCCAGAAAGGTCTAAGCGGAAACTTGTATTCTCGGTGCCAAGGATTATCAGCATGCCAAGGTAGACTATGACCTTTGAACCTTGTTTTGTTTGACCATGTTACTACATCTCCACTGTCAAATGTTTCCGTATGCATTTTATGTAGTTCTTCATTCCACGGTGTACTTAAACTTAAACACCAGTCTAAGAACTCTTGTCTAGTCATATCTACATCACGTCTAACGTAGTAGCCTTGTTCTCTGGCTTCTTCTATAACTTGTTGTGGACTATCCATGCTTTTTGCTCTGGTCTCTCATTTGTCTTGTTTGCCACGGTACTACATCTTCAAACATGTTTACAACATCATCACCTTGATATGCTTCAACAAGTTTCCACCAAGGCACAATCAACAGGTGTGATTTGAGAATCATACGTTCATTTTCTGTATCGTTTGCAACACCGTGATAGCGGTTTACATTTAAAAAGTTAGGATTAAAGTATTCATGTGTTTCTAATTTTTTGCCTACCTTATGTGTGCCATCTTCTTGTTCCACATGTTCATAAAAACTTATTTCTGTTTTGCCACGCAATGGTGTATTAAACGCACTTAAAGCTCTAAAGTGATGTGCAGTATGCGGAGTTAAATCGCCACCGGGCGGCATCCAAATAAATGTAAAACGCATACAGTGTTTGATTTCATCCCAATTAAGTTTTACTCCACTGTTTAGTGCAATGTTGGTTACCCTGTTGTATATCTCATTCCATAACGGAATGTTACAGTCGTAACACACATTATAGATGTGTTGTTTGGTGCTGTCAATACCGACAGTATTATGATCTCCTAGTTTGCCCTTTACTTTTGTTTCAAAGAAGTGATCCAGTTCTTCTTTGTCAGCTTCAAAGTCTTCATAACCCATGGTCTCAGCAAACCTGTCGTCGTATATGTATCTTAGTGCATTGCTCATTATATTTCTCCTAACTTGACTACTGCTTCTTCTACTGACGGGAAGTCTGTCGGCAAACCGATTAGTAATCTATCTTCATCATTAACTTCATTTTTTCCTTGATGCCAAGTCATTACATCAAATAATACTGGTTTTGTGTTTAGTCTATACCTACCAGTAACTTCTTCCTCTAAAAAACGTCTACGTTCTTTAAAAGGTAAATCATAAATGTGTGACCATTGTGTTTCGCCAAGATTAGAATTTACAAAAGGAAATGTAAATTGTACAAATGTAGTTTCTATAATTGTTTCTTTTTCTCCAGGTCCAGTACTAGCCGCAACTTTTTCTACTGCACCTTCTCTATTATCATCAGTGCCTCTTACAACCCCACCTGGAATATGTCTGTGTGGTAAAAATTCATTGGTTATCATTGACATATTTTCGTCAACAAAATTGGCAGTTGCCATATGAAAATAATTTACACTGTGTCTTATATTGTATTTGTCCAACAAGGAAAGCAATCTTTGGCATTCGGGTGTAGGATTAGTAATCCTATCAAACCATAAAACTTGTTGAAAATGATAAGCATATTTTCCTGGTCTATAAGGATTTTCATATGCTTCTTCAATTTTATCGAATACGCTGGGTAATTTAGAAACACCGTCATCAACTATACTAGGAAGAGACATCCAATACTTTGTTAGTGTATTGTATATTTCTCTGTAATCGTCATTCCATTCTAGTTCATGAAAGTGTTTCATTGTGTTCTTCCATAACTGTGATCGTAATCAAAACTTAATCTGTATAAAAAACGATCACCTTCTACTGCATTACGTTTATGAATACTATGAAACTGATCCATAAAAATAAAATCACCTGGTTGCCAATCATCGTGGTGCCAAATATATTTGTCTTGGAAAATATGTGCCATTAGCTTGTCAATAATAGGTTGCTTATCAAGTTTCTCTTCTTTGTTTCCTCTAATCCACATATCTCTAATATAATGGAATGTAAAGTATAATCCTTCGTCACCATCATAAGGATGTGTATAAACTAAAGGCTTGGTAACACCATACTTGAAATCTCTTGCACCACCTTGAAACATTTTTAGTTCTTTGTCATCTTCATCTAGGTCGTAAAATGTTCCGTTCTCAAATTTAAATGTACAATCTATTTGCTTGTAGAAGTTTTTATCTTCTTCGCTTAGATCTCTATATGCTTGTCTTGTATCACAAAAACTTGTAACACTGTTTTCACCAGGTCTGATACAATACAGTGCAACACAACATTCTTTGCCGCTTTTCCTACCATTACCATTGCTGTGCCAGTCTAGTTCTTTATCTGCAAAGATACCAATCTTATCGCCATCTTTACGTTCGTTTGTTACTCTAAATAAGCCAGGGTAATCTGGGTGCATAAAAAATTGATCTGGTTTAAGTACATTGCCAACTAATTCGCATACTCTGAGTATGCCCGCTTCGTCTAGGTTTTGGTTTCTAACAAGTACTACATTATCTTTTACAATGTTTTTACCCCAGTCCTTAACTTCTGAGTCACTCATTGCATTGAAGTCTATTTCATACCTTACAGCATCCATTTGCATTTTAGTTCTCTTCTCCTATTTTTATTTTAACTGGAGAGTATCTTTCTCCGTTAACAAAGTCTCGCCATAGTTTTGCGTTTCTTTGTTCGTTTTCCCATTGGGCTTGACTTACTTTTCCAATTTCAAAATTTCCATCAGTGTCCCAAACATCAGCTACAAAGTGCCATCTATCTTTGCCACTATCGTTTAGCATACTATGATAAGGATGTACATATGCAAGGTAGCTGTTTCCTTCTTCCATTATAGTAGTTTCATCACCATGTATAAAGTCAGCACCTTCATCTGATAAAATAGGTATATGGAATCTATAAAAATTGCCAGCTGAATGTGGTTTAATCTCACCATAAGATCCATGAACATATAATAATCTACATCTTCTAGGGTTCATATTCTTTTCATGTAAAAAGTCTATAATTTCTTTCCATATGCCTGTACAAGCGGTAGTTTCTTTGTCGTGGTCAATCATATGATATAGATTGTGTAGTTTTGCATACTCTAAATTAAAATATACATTAGGATCTAATTCTGTAAAATCTTGTTCTTTGTATGGTGGGAACTGTACACCAAGCCTCATATTAAATCCGCTTGCGAGTGTGCCATCACAACTAGTAAGTGATAGTCCATTCAATGATCCATTTTCATAAGACATTGCTATGCCGCCATGTTCTTCAAGTACACGATCCAGTTCACTTTTTAATCTGGTGGTGTCCCATGTCCACTCGTTTTGAACTACATTCGTCATAATATGGTACCTGTTAGTAGCTTCTCTTTATTAGGAATGTTATCATAATCTACTCCAAATATAAGAACTATCCTTGTGTTATCGCTGTCGTTTGTTACTCTATGTAACCAACCTGTGTTAACAAAATAGGTACAACCTGCTTGCATATCTAAACTTACTTCTTCTTTTTTTGTTTTCCATTGAAACAAACTGCCTTTGGTTTGTACAGGTATCTGTACACGACAAAGTACACTTGTATCAGTATCTATGTGATAGTTTAGTTCATTACCCCCATGCATGACGCTTATACGAGCTCTGTATGGTGCTTTAAAAGTATCACTTAGGTATTTTTGTATAGCACTAGTAGAGAGATCATCTCTCCAGTTCTTATAATTTGTTTCATCAACTTCGTTGTCCGCACCTTCGTCTAATTGTTGTAACAATATTTGACTATAAGTTTCGCTGGCAGTAAATGCAGTTTTAACATCACAGTGTTGTGATATCTGATAGTTGTCTCCACCTAAGTCATTGCCTGTATAGTTGTTGGCAATTTCTAGTATTTCGTCTAGTACTTCTTGTGGCACATCACTGGTAACTTCACCGTGTGTTCGCATTTGATGCCTACGTGGTCCGTTGTTTCCGCTTACTCTACTTCTTCTGGTATCGTGTATTAAGCAACTATTATCATCGGTCATAATTATCTTTCCATTCTTGTATACTTATTTTTTTCAAAGGTAGGTCGCCTTGATTGGTACATATTACTTGCCAGCTGGCGGGATCATCGTCACTTGGATAAGTTTGATACAAGTCATCCAGTACTCTCCAATCATTATGTTTGTATTTATTGTTTAGTTTTTTAGCTAGTTGTACAAGTGTAGCACGTCTACGCAAAAACTCTACACTAAAGAATAAATGTTTTATATTGTTTTGTTTGGCCCACTGTAGTTGTTGATCTATCATTATAGTTGCTGGAGTTTCACTTTGTCTTTCATATACAAAATGCTTGCGTCTATACTCAGGACGATAATAAGTTCTTGTTAACAGTCTTGCACAGTTGTCAGGAAAGAAATGTGTTTGCACACAACTCATAGCAATCATTTCGTCATTGTCTTCGACGAGAAATGTCCACAGTGGATAATTTTTATATCTGTTTACAACGCTGTATGGTAGATCCGGATTAAACCAATCACGATTTCTATCATTGCTTGCATAGAATTGTTTACAGTATTCTAAAAATTGTTGTTCATAATTTTCTAATGTTAGTATTTTCATTTTTTTACAAAAGCTGGGTCAAGCCATTCGTCAAGTGTTTCGGGTCTTGATACTACAGCAATATAATCTGCTTTGGCTTTTAAAGTTTCATAGGCTTCACTGGATTGTCCTTTCCAAGGAGCACCTACGCATAGTGTAATTTTTTCTTGTGGATCAGGATCAATACTATGAGCATGACTGCCGTCTAATATGTAACTGTCATAATTTCCTGGCATATAAACTTTGTTTAGTTTGTTGTCTATAAAGAATAGTTTATCAATAGCACCGTTTAGTACTAGTCTATATTTGTGTTGTAGTGTACCAATCTCTTCTTTGGTACTGTCTAAATGTGTATTCAATCCTGTATTAGGAGCAGTTCTGAGTATTGTAACTCTACCGGGAGGAGACATCCAAGGAAATATTTTTTCTTCTAATACTCGTTGCATTGTAGGACAAGCATCACCTGCAGGTGTATATGAGAAGTCACCTTTAGCAGTATTGTGTTTTGGATCTCTACCACCTAACCTACCACCACCATTCCAAATTGCAATCATTCTGCAACCTCTAAATTCATTGTAGTGATGGACATCATCGCCTAGTGCAAGAACTTCATCAAGCATTGCTTGTTTCTCTTCTTGTGTGACATTAATGTTAACTGCACCAAACGTAAAGTTCATTAGTGTTAACCTTCTACGACTGCATCAATATATTTAACAGCATCTCCGACAGTTATCATTTCAGATGCCGCACTATCAGGGATCTCTATTTCAAAGTCTTCTTCAAAAGCCATTACTAGTTCGACTGTATCTAAACTGTCTGCGCCTAAGTCGTCAATAAAGGATGCAGTTTCCTTAACTTCATCCTCTTCACAACCCAGGTGTTCAACTACGATTTTTCGTACTTGCATTACCGTGTCCATTTTTTACCTCTTGTTTTAGTTTGTTTTGATTAGTTTTATAAACCATTTAGTAGGATCAAACTCCCACCATTTTTGTCCAATTTCGTAACTTCCAGCACGTCTATGATGATTTCTATGCCAACCCTCACCTGCTGTTAAGATATTTGCTACCCAGCTGTTATTAGGTTGAGCACCTCGGTGTCCTAATATATTCAATATTCCGTAACCATGGAATGCAAATACCACAGGCATTGCATAACCAAATATCATAAGCATTGGATCAATTAATCCAAACACCACAATGATTGCTACATTATGATGAAAGTAATATTTGTGGAACCATCTTAAGACTTTGTCTTGTAGTAATCTTTTGATGTACCTACGTTTAATTTTAAAACCATATCCCCAAGTATTGACATATACTGCCCACATGCCTTTTACACTGTGACTATGTGGATCTAAATCTGTATCACTGTGAGCATGATGTTGTCTGTGTGTAGCGGCCCATGTCATTGCAGGACCAGCACCAGCAAATATGCCTAATATGTTTACTGCCCATGGATACCATTTGCCTGCTTTAAAACTAAAGTGTGAATAATATCTGTGATAACCTCCACTGATTGCAACAATAGCTACAACATACCACCAAAAGAAACTAGCAACGAACATCCATAGTTCGCCATACAAGAATGCTGGTATAAGCATCAAGTGACAGAAGGTGTGGTTTATGAGTAATTTTGTGGTGTTTTCCATTATACTAATATTTATTAAAGCTGTTCCATAAGCGGAAATATTTGTGCAATTACCTTAGCACAAGCATGAGCAATATCCATATGCTCCTTTTGTGTACCGTTAGCACCACGCAATTCGATATAATGCACCCAACTACGCAACGTACCATTCATGTACAGTCTAGTTTTAGTATTACCTTCTGGTAGCACTACACGAGCTTGTTCTTTTGCTATGCCAGCACGAATAGCCCAGTCGTATGCTTCTTTAGCTTTGTCAATTACACCTTGTTGTACACTTGCCCATGCATGATGTATATCTTCTTCACTATCAATCTCTACACTGTTTTGTCTATTTTTAGGATCTTGTAGACGTGCTTCACGGGTAACAAACTGTTCTCCCATTTCAGCAGGATCTGCATAACGTTGACTAAACTCTTGGAATGCAAAACTGCGATGTCTAACAATTTGGTGTGCAATATCTCTGGTAGTTTCAATTTCTAATACTGCATTAACCATTTCTAATGGTGACCAATGTTGATGTTTTATCAAATACTTAATTAAACGTTCACTAGTTTCATTATTAATTTGTGCCGCTGGATTGCTTACTTTGGCACAAAAAGCAATTAGTTCTTGTAGGTCTACTAACCCTTCCTTCTCAAATTCTTCGGTGGGCTTACTATAGCTTACGAGCTTCACGTTCAATTTGTATCTCCTGTATCCTTGATTGTAAAAAATTTATTGTAGTGTGTATATGCCCAGTGTCGTGTGGCATTAACAAAGTTTTATAGTGTTCAACTTCTTCTTCCAACACTATTAGTTTTACAAGTAAATCTGTATGATCTTTCATTTGTTTTTTAGTAATGCTTTAGTCATCTTACCAACATCTTTTTCCAATTTAGCATAGTCGATAATTATTTCAACATCGATAACTGGACTAGGTAAGTCATGATTATCTTCAACAAAGTTGATTAAGCCTTCAACTAAATCTTCGCCAGGAAACTCTTTTATTTGTTCCCCTTTGAATTGTATTCTGTCACCAGTTTCACATATTAATCCAATGTGCTGAATGTATTCAGTTGGAATACTTTTAATATCCAGCTCACTGACAATATTTTGAAAGTTACGATCTCGCTTATGTATTGGCATCCGCAGTCGCCTTAGCTTTAGGACGACCCCTTTTAGGTTTTAGATCTGGTGCCATCGCATAGGCTTCTTCGCGAAGACGAGTTACTTCTTCTTCATATGTTTTCGCTTGATCCAACATAGTTTGAGCCAATGCAGTATCATCCATAGCATTTTCGCTTGTTGGAACTGCTTGGTCAATAGTTTGACTTGGGCTTAATGAGGAACTAGTTCTTGGTGGTGAATCAGTATCATCTACCATACTATTAGCAATATCACCTTCGCTCATACCAGTTTTTTGCTTTGCGATAATCTCATTGATCTCACTAAGTGGTATACTTGTATGACTGTTAGGTGTCATCATAATTTGATCTGTTGGATACTTCTTTAATAGTCCTCTATTGTTTAGTTTAACTAACATGTTGATACCATCGCTAAACATACTTCTGTGTGCTACAGTATAAAATTCAGCTGATTCTTGAGCAGTTGGTGATTCAACTACACGAACCATATCGTCATGTTCCATGTCTGGGAGTCGTTCAGTTTCGACTACCAAACAGTTATTTGGTTCTAGTACATTACCATTTTCGTCATAGATTTCTCTAAAGACAACAATGCACTTTAACCCGGTGTTGGCAATTTGCCCAACGTGTTTAACATTAGCCATTTTTTATCTCCTTACTGCGAAGCTGACGCTTCAGCATTTTGGTTTTGTGTTTCGGCTACACTTTTAATAAATGTTTCAATTTTATTGTAAACTGCACCTACTTGTGCGGCTTCGTTCGCCCTAAATGCGCCACGGCTCATTGCAATATCAATAATTTGTGCCGCATTTTGCAAATCTTGTACACCCAAACTAGGTGCTTCAGCTTCTGCAGGAGCCGCCATTGCTGGTGCTGGTGATGCAGTTTCTGTTTTCTTCTTCGCCATTGCTTACTCCTTATAACGAATTAACTACGCAGTTATTTATCATCTTTGATAGTACTGCTCATTTTATATGCTAAAATATTAGCTCTAAAGTCATCATAGTCTCTATTGTCCTCAAACCAGAACTGATAAATCTTATGTCCTAGACTTTTAATAAGATAGAAGCCCCTAGTACCACTAAAGTCAATATCTTCTATGTCAGGATTTGTTTCAAATTCGACTACCAAACGTTGTTTGAGCATTTTAACTAGAACAGGAGAACCTTGTAAATGTACAAGGTCCTCTTCACTTAAACTATTTTTTTGTTCCACTATTCTCATTACGCCGCCATCTTCTGATTCACATCCTCACCATAATAAACAGTTTGTCCAAATGGTGCTTCGGGTTTACTGTAATTGTTTTTAATCAAAAACAGTGTATCACAGTATTCTGGATCACCCCAACTTCTCCAAGGCTCACCATCTGTAAACATAATGAACTGATCAGGTTCAATATCGTTTTCTTTCATAAAGTCCCAATTACAAACGAAGTCTGTACCGCCTCCACCAATTACTTGGTATTCAGTGATATCACGTCCATCATCATGTGTAAATGTATCAAAGCCATAACATTTAGTATCAAAACTCCAAATACGGATTCTGTACTGTCCGAACTGATCCATAACACCTTTTACTTCACTTAGGAAGGCGTTTGTGTCACGGTCTCCAATACTACCACTTGCATCAATACTAATACATATGTCTATCATTTGCTCTTTCTGCATTGCAGGAAGTACTACATTGTTAAACTGACTTTTACGATTAGGTGTCATAAACGTAAAGTCACTTTTCATATTGCTTTCTAAACTTACTCGAATCAACTGTTTCCAGTCCATCTTAGGCTCTGTCAACTGTCCAACAATTCGTGCAATTTCAGCAGGAACGTTACCAGCACCAACACTCTGTGCCGCTTGTATTACTGCATTCTTTAATTCATCTGAGATAGCTTTAGCATCATCTTTTGAGATAGTAGGCTTCTTACCTTTGCCTTTACCTTCGCCATCTTCACCGTCACCATCACCACCTGCACAAGGCTTACCATCTTCGCCTTCGCTATCAACATCTAAATGGACATCAAGTGTCATTTGGACTGGTGCTTGATTTGCTTTCAAATCATCATATACATTTTCTGTGTACCAACTATCATCATTGTATTTAGGATCATAACAAATTTTTACTTGGTCAATAATCTCACCAATTTTTTCACGCACCAACATACCGTTAATCTTGTAGTCGCCTGCCATGTTCCAATATTGTTTGTCACGGTCACCAACACGAAGAAAGTGTTCGTATATACAATGTCCAATTTCATGTCCTACCAAAAACACATTCTGTTGAACACTTAGTTTGTTTACAAAGTTACGATTGTAAAAGAAGTGACGACCATCTGTTGCCGCCGTTGGACACCAACCTTCGTCTGTAACATCTTTCAACTGTAAACGACATGCAATATTACCAAAGAACGGTTGATTAAACAACATCTTTACACGAGCAGTTACCAGCTTTTCTTTAGCTTCTTCTGACTCTTGTGCTTTCTGTTCTGGTGTTTTATCAGCATCGGTGTCGAACTTTTCATTTAGTTCGTTGATAGCTTGCTCTATAATGTTTTTTTGCATTTCTTGTTCTTGGGCTTGTACTGACATATCTCACTCCAAATTCTTACTATACTTTATAGTAACACATCTTACTTATTTGTCAACCTTTTTAAAACGATAATAGGGCCGTTAAGCCCTATTATCTACCCAGGAGCATAGTTGCCTATGCTTGTTCAATCAGCTTGCCGTATTGTGCAATGAACGGTTTGTAGTTGTTCAACTGATTGAACTTTGGACGGATACCATATTTGCTTAATGCAACTGTGGCTCCCATCACAACCATTTCGCTTTCGAAGTTCTTTTGGATGAACTCTAAGAAGTTATCAAACTTCTTGTTACCATCATCATCGTTATCGAAAGCTTCTTTAAGCTCATAACATAGTGCAGTAGTCAACGAGTATTTTGCACTGATGTTGTCTGTTTTAAGGTCTTTTACCTTACCTTCAAGTATGTCACTTGGGTTAGGAAGTGTTCCACTAACCTCTCGGTGTGCTTTGAACTTGAGTGCAAGTCCTTCACCAATACCAGCGGAAACCATATCAGTTACCTCTTCTTCAGTAAAACCTTCCACATCGGAAATAGTTTCACTTACAAAAGTCCAGCTTCGCGGAGTAGCAAACGAACGTTCTGCACTACTAGCATCGAAGTTGTAAAGGTCATTTTTAAACGTAGTAAGGTAACCAACTACATCAGGATGGATCTGGTTTTTAATAGCCCAGTCCTGCCAAGTGTTGAAGTCTACTTTTACTTCATAGTGTAGGAATCGGTTAGCCAACGGCTTAGGCATACGGTATGTAACACCTTTGTCAGTGTCTCGGTTACCAGCCGCCGCAATCACAACATTGTCGGGCAACTGGTATTTGCCAATAGCACGGTTAAGAACTAGCTGGTAAGCCGCCGCTTGCGTAGCAGGACTAGCACCATTAAGTTCATCTAAGAAAAGTATAATCACATCATACTGTGCCGCCATCTCCTCATCTGGAAGTTCGTCTGGCGCACTAAACCGCATCTTGTTAGCAGTTTGGTCGAAGTAAGGATAACCTTTAAGGTCGGTCGGATCCCAAAGAGCCAATCGACAATCAATCAAAGCACAGGTTTTACCTTGCTCAATATAAGCATTTTTAATTTGCTCAAATGTTTCTGACTTACCAATACCTGGAGGTCCCCAAACGAACATAGGTCGTTTAGTTTTAAAGTTATGCATAGCATACTTTTTAAGTTCGGTAAGTGTTACTTGACGGGTGTTTGTTTCAGTTTGCATAGTTATCTCCTGGGTTTGTTTCTAACTATATGTATATTGTAGCATCTTAAACGTATGTGTCAACCTTTAAGATCCAGTTACTAACTCTAGTGTACCATCTTCTTGTACATCAAAGTCTTCTACGAAATAGTGCCAATCATCTAAAGCCGCTTTGGCTTGTTGAAAGCAGTTTTCAGCGGCTTTCCAAAGCTCGCCAACTGTACCGTTCATTGCAACGGCAGTAAATGTCATCCATGTAACATCATCCATTGTATCGCCCATTTCAGCAATACACTTGTATGTTACAACACGAATTTTATCAGAGAAGATCTTGTGATCCAGTGCCATAGCACCTTCTCCCATTGACCATACAGTGTCATAACCTAATGCATGTTTTAGGTCGTCGAAG
>Ga0181419_1000019_pt1 | contig 49705 bp, 45 predicted proteins | sample 42SPOviralmetaG_FD_130144 | JGI IMG/M metagenome (GOLD analysis project Ga0181419, IMG submission 130144) | Marine viral communities from the oligotrophic San Pedro Time Series (SPOT) site, San Pedro Channel, CA, USA - 42 SPOT_SRF_2013-04-24 | ecosystem: Environmental > Aquatic > Marine > Strait...
GAGTTTATTAAAAATCTTTTCCATAAAATATTTTGAATCTGTCTTATGCTGATCTCTGAAAATTCTTTTTCATAAGTTAAGTTTTTGCCGTCAAGCTTTGTATTTACAGGATATGAAAATATTTCTTTAAAATCAAATCCCATAGACTTAAGTGCCAGAGGTAAAACAATACCATCAATTTTTTTATTTGACGATATACTGTCATAATTTAAGTTAATAATTTCTGATAAGCTATCTATATAGAGTTTCAGTTCATCAAAAAATCTTGCCCATATTGAAAAGATTTTTATTAACGTCTGATTAATAGATTTACTCTCTCCTAATACTTTTTGAGAGTCTGCAGATTCATTTGATACGTAAACTTCACCTATATTATCAAAATCTGATCCCTCTATAAAGATATTTTTAGGTAAAAGCTTCCAAAAACTATTAGGATTTTCAAGATCATAAAACTTTGCTTCTACTTGTAGCTCTAATTTATTTGTTGAGTTTTGACCGTAATTCATAAATAAAACAGGATTATCACTTGTTTTTTCATAAATCAAAGGAGTTTGAACATCACTAAAAATTCCTGATCTTTCATAGACAGTATCTACTTGATTTATAATGCCATGCAACTTTTTGCCTGAAGAATCAATTATAAGATTATTATTATCGTAATCACCTGGTGGCTCGTTAAACTTTAAGTAAAGTGCAAGTGAATCTTCAGAATAAACATTTTTGTTTTTTTCTTCTACTATTTTATTTTGACTTCTAGACTTACCTATATAATATCTAAACTCATCTATCAATCCACTAAATATACTATTAGCTTTCCCTATATAAAAAGCACCGCTTTGACTCCCAGAATCAACAAACTTAATTTGATCAAGACTCCCGACTTCTGCGAAGTTTATTTTTTTACCGTTTTTATAAACAACGATTCTCTTCTTAATATCACCTCCGGAAAAAAACTTTTCAATGCTAAAGTTTAAATGAATAAAAGTATCTGTTTCTATTGTAATAGTGCATTTGTATGACGTTTCTTGATCAGTTTCTTCATTTTTTAATTCGAGATTTAAATTACAAGTTTTATTAATATCGTTTAGATCACTAATTTTTAAAGAAATTAAGGTATTACCGCTATTATCATTAAAAGTTGTATCTTCATCGTAGTAAAAAACAAATTTATCATCATTGGCATCATCATTATTGACGTATAAGTTAAAGTCAAAGCTAAATTCTCTATCTAGCGGGTTAAAATTTTTAAAAGAAGGTAATCCTTTAAAATCGTCTAGAATAATGCCATTTTGGTCTTTTATCTCAATATAGTATCTTCCTTTTGTATTGAAATAGTTAGTTGAGCATTCTATTCTATTGTTAAGCAGATATTTCTCAAAGCCTGAAAGTTTTTTAAAGTATTGATCTACCTCAAAAAAAGATTTATCATAAGGAAAATAGTTTAATATGTTACTGTAGGCAAAGTTAACTTTTTCTAAGGCTGAATCAAAAAAAACATGCTCAGCAAAATTACTATAATCTATGCTTTCTATTTGTTGAGTTGTAAAATAGCCTTCATAATCATCTATTCTGCTATAAAATTCTGAAATGTTGTTGTTATAAAGTTCAGAATAAGAATTGATGTCGTTTGTACTATCAATATCTTCTGAAGACAAAAATTGACTATGAGATCTGTTTTTTCTCTTTAATGACTGATTGTTAAAATATTTTTCAATGTTTGGCTTTTTTGACATTATATAAACCTTAGTATACTATTACAAGTAACGTGCTTTTTAATACCAGAAACAATATCTACATATTCAAATTCCAACTTTATTCTTTTATTTTTAAAAGCACTCGCACAATATAGTTTTAAAACATAACTGTTACCTAAATGTTTAAGCTTCATGTCTTCTTTAGTAAAAGGAGTTTGATTATCACCATCCCAGTCAATCGGAATAGAATCTATTAGAGTTTTATTTTCGTCAACACAAATAATATTGTAAAAAACGTCGCCAACATCTTCTGATTCTAGATCAATTTGAACATTCCTTGCATCATATTGTCTTTTAGTATCAATAAAGTCTACTTTGATATTTTGAATTGAATCATTGGCATACAAATCCTTTTCAGGCATATTGATAATCGCTCTTATATGCTGTACATTGTCTAGAGATTCTGTTACTGGCATTTGAAAAGTTTTTATTTCTTCGTTGACAAGAATCGCTGGATCGTTTGCGTGTCTGTAGACAAATTTTAAATCAACCTTGCCATTACTAACAATTTTTTGCTTTATGAAATCATTTGTTAAAGTAATAATATTATCAGCAACTATAAATTGTTTAATTCCTGTAAGTTTATTGCCTTTATAAGAGTAAACATCTGTTCCTAAAATAGGGCCAAATTCTAAATCTTCATCTTCTTCTGAGTTTATTATTAACTCGATGTCATCACTAAAGTCTTTAAGCCTATTATTAGTGACTTTATTGAATATGAAAAATGTTTCTTGGTTCGCAATAAATCTATTTTTATCTGAGTATGTTGCTTCGTTAATCAAGTCATCTTTTATCTTAACTTCTATGCGAGGATAATCAATTTTGTTTCTTGTATCTTTACTGGCAAACCTTTTTACAAAATAGGTATTTTCATTAAACAAATCCGTATAGTCAAAACCTACAACAAACGATTGACTTGTAACATTTCCTGCTAAGTATTCATCAAAGTAGTCTGTTATATCAAAATACAGCTCTTCGTTGCCATCAATAAAGTCAAAAGAAGCCTCAAATACTTGATCATTACTAAGTTTAACACAATCTTCTTCAGATACAAAGCTGTTTGCATGCCAGTCGTTGCTTTCGTTTATGTTAACAAAATTACTAATGCCTAAGTCTGAAAAGTGTATTGTATCTTTGCCAAGGCCTTCAACAAAATCATTCTTTAATGCTCTTAGCTTTAGAGTAAAGTTTCTAGGTTTTGTATGTAGATTACCTACATCTTTAAGTTTAATATATACTCTATAGTTGTTTTTATTGCTAAAAGCAGACTGTGCTAAATTAAATACGTGATCTGTTTTTAATCTATCAAGGTTAAACCTCAAAAGACCTGCAGAATGTTCAAACAAGTAAAAATTAGAAACAATTATGTTTGAATTTACTTGGCTACTGTTTTCTTTTTTTCCTGATACACCACTTATATTTTGTGTCAATAATATCTTGTTATCTGATATTTCTTTTGATGTAATTGTGAAAGTTAGATTATTTGCAAAATTATTAACATTATTTATTGCATCACGTAGTCTTTCTAAAGTTTGTTGTATAGTCAAAGTATTCGATAGACCTACTATGACATCTTCTCCATCAAGCGTGCCATCAAAAGTATTAGATTCGTGCACAAACTTAAAAGAAACTCCATTCTCATTGTTTAAAATATTATTATCTCTTAATGTAATAGTTGAACCATTTATTGGAACATCATTTATTTCAATGAGTGCTCTTGCTTTTATTTTTTTATTTTCTCTTGCAATTTTAAAAAGATCTATAGTAGATGACTTTCCTACATTTGATAGCTCACCTACGTTTGTACTTGTTACTGCATTTGTTACATATGTGTCTTTTAATATTTCGCCTAAAATAATCATTCTTTAACCTTTAATTGCTTATAACTACTACGTCGCTTAAATATTTTAATTCAAAAATTCCTCCTCTAGGAGGAAAAACAATTCCATTATCATAGTTTTCAAAAGGTGAAAATCTATTTTCACTATAATCTTTAAGCTGTGTTGAAGAATTTTGTTGTAACTCATCAAAAGAAGTGTAAGATCTAACTATAGTCTTGTAATTTGAAGATATTGTCATGACACCAGGCACTGCTAAAGTTATTGCAATAATATTGTTTACATTAATTCCTTCACCAATCTGTAATGCCTTAAACTCCATCTGTTGTATTATTGAATTCTTTATTTGTCTTATAACATTATTTACATCATAATTTGACTTAATTTTAGCTTTTAGGAAAATTTTAAAATTATATATTGGAGAATCTACTATATTAAACGTGTCGCCGATTAATCTAAAATTATTAATGAAATTAGAAAGATTAACTTTAATTGCATCATTAGCACTAACAAGATTGTCATCAATATCTTTACAAATTACAAACAAATCTTTTGATATTTTTGTAAAAGGATTGGGTAAAAGTGCAGCTTTGTAAATTTTTCCAAAATTTGTAGGCATCGTGTAAATTCTAGCAATTAAATCTTCATGGTTTACTATTCTTGACTGCATTTTTACTGCTAAAGGAATTTGCTTTTTTAATTCATCAATATCAATAGCTTCAGCGCCACCAACTGCGTTTTCAGGATTGTTAACTGACATTGTTGATTTTACAATATCAAAATCTGAACTGGTGTTATCACTTTCCGTATTACCAAATCTTATTAATAAACTATCTATAGTGTTAATCGAACCTGACCTTACGTTATGAGAAATGCCTCCGCCATACTTGTATTTAATAGTCAAAGTATTTCCTGCTGGAGAAACTCCTAAGCTGTCACTTGAAATTAGCTTTTTCGGGTCTAAAGAAAAATTTGTAAAGTATTCTCTACCCACAAGAGGTAGAGTTAATACTTCTGGGTTTATTAATAAACCATCATCTAATATTGTTTTTCCTTCGCCATTACCAAACCTTATAGTTGTTAATCCGTCGTCGAAGTCTCTTTCTAGAACGTATCTATAAGGCGCAGCTCTAACTTCAAAATAGTCTTCGTTTCTATTGTTTTCTATTCTTTTATATATAGTATCTTGTGTCAAATGTTCTACTTCAAAATATAGGTTATTAGTTGCATTATCTCTTATACTAATAACATTTGTAACATTTTCATTAGAGATAGTATAACTTAAAAAATCACTGGTTTGTGTCGGGTCAAAGCTAACAGTTTCAGTTGTAACTTCCCCTGAAGTACAAAGCCCTTGCTTTTTAACAAATAAATGAGTGATATTATCATTGCCACTATTGTTTCGTAAAACACTTGTTACAATAAATTCTTTAGTAAAATCAACATCTTCTTCGAGCGTAAAAGGTATTCCATCATTTGAAGATATTTGAGTTCCTTTTAAAATAGTCGGCAACATCTCTGGATTAGGCTCTGTAGAGTTGTCTATTAACGCCGCGACAATGCAAGAAAAGTCTACGTATACGCTAGAGGGCGAAGCAAATCCTGATTGGATGTTGGCTTTTTTAAGATGATTGTTTATATTGAATTCAGAAGTTGCAGTCTCATAGTTGAGTTCATTTATTTGAAAATCGACGTAATTTGTCAAAGATTCGCCAACAATCGATGCAAAATCTAAAAACATACCTCCAAGGCTCGACTCTGAAAAGTCTTGAATTTGATTTTCAAAGTTTTTAGAAGCGTAATCTAAGAGTTCACTTTTAAAATCATCTCTTGTCTTAGCGATAAAGTTGTTTCTATTTGTTGCGTTTTTTTCGCTATTTTTTAAAATAATATTTGTCAATTTGCTTACCTCGAAGATGCTATGTTTAGTATTAATTCGTGTGATTTGTCACTCAATAATGGAATATTAAACTCAATAATGACTTTATGATACTCTCCGTCCAAATCATTATTTCTAAATTTTGTAGAAGTAAAGTTTATTAAATTAATTGAGGGCAAATATTCTGTCACTGCTTCTTGAACTTCTTGTGTAACGATATCATTAACATCATCAATATTAGTTCTGGAGTATAAATCTATTATATTTGTTCCAAAGTTTGGTTTTGTAAGATATTCTCCTTTTCTTGTAAGAATTAAAGTTTTAAGATCAACTAGAAGCTGATCTTCTGGAGAATACGTCATTGCAAATAAACTTTCTGTACTTTTCTTTTTACTTTGAATAGGTAGAATAATACCAAAAGGCTTGATTTTTTTACCCTGTATTTTTTCTAAATACTCTTCAGAGTCAACAAAATCGTTTACTTTTTTGCCTGAATTTTTAAATTTAAACTTTGACATTACTAATTCTCTTTAAATAATACATAATAAATATCAAATTATACAGTTTTAGCTAGCTTACTAAGAATACTATCTAAATTTTGATTAATTAAATCGAGTCTATCTGATAAAGCATTATTTGCATTAAAGTTTTTGTCAATAGACTTTTGATATTCGTCTATCTTGCTATTTATTTTATTGATACTAGAGTTTAAAGATGAATGATAATTAATTAACAATGCAAGAACAGATGCTGCAGCAGCGCCAGGAGGTCCTGCAGCACTTAAGCTACTTTGTAAAGGTGCAGTAATTGATGAATCCAAAGGTGTTAAGGAGATTTTAAGTTCAGACTTAACAGTATCAAAAACGCTTTTTGTATCTAAAAGCATTTTCCTTGTTTGTTTTAAATTTAAAATCTTTACGTTATTAATCTCTTCAATAAACTCTTTAAGCTGTTCGCCTAAAACTAGGCTTTGAGAATCATTACTGCTGCCGCCTATAAAAACAGAAGGTGTCTTTCCGTTTTGAAGAAAGCTATATCTTTTAGATTCTCCAATCGTAATAGTAGGAGCGCTTAAAACAATATTACCTAAATTTGTTAATGTAATATGACTAGAAATATCGTCTTGCGTACTAGGCTTTAAAAAGCTCATTACGCCTGCAGCATCTTTATGTAAAGAAAAGACGATGTTATTAGAAACACAAGATACTGAAGGTGTGTTTTTAAAGGTATTTTCAAAATTGCTAGAAAAAGAAGCACCTGCATAAAAAAAGTTTTTAAAAGTCTTTTCTTGATTTTTTATATTTGAAGTGTTTTTTTGTGGTAAAAGGATTTCCTTGCTTAAATCTTGAAAGTTAAAGTCAACTTCTTTTAAAAAATCAATTATTTCGCTGCCTGATTCTGATATTACTAACTTAGATAAATCGTTATCAAAACTAGTAGAAGATTTAAATCTAATGTTTTCTTTAAACTTTTCATTTTTTCTTGAATCACCCGCAAAAATACTTTGAGACTTAACTGTTTCCTTAAAAAAACCATTATCAATTACAGGCATAGCACTGTTGTAATTAGAAATATTTATGTCTTTAATTTCTTCAATTTTTTTTGCATTAGGCTTGTAAACTTTAAATACACTACTGTCCTCAGGAGAAATTCGTCTAGACTTTTTGTTTAACCCTGCAATTAAGTCAACTTTACTATATTTTGCAGGAACAGTATTACTTGAGCCCTCACCGTCTTCGAGCGATGCATTCTCATCAGTAAGCTTTATTATACTACCATAAGTTCCTTGCAAAACAGTATCAGTTGATTTATTTAAATTTCTTTCTACACCATCAATATTATAAAGCTTTATTTTATTTATAATATTATTAAAGGCATTTTCTGTAATGTGTTTTTTAAATCCAAACTGATTTTCAAATACATCAACGATAGAATCAGATATTTCTGCAGCTGACTTTAAAAAGCTTTCATAACTATTTGCTCCAGAAGATAAGCTTTTGTTTTCTAAATCTAATATATCTGATTTGTTTTTTGAATAAACATTATCATCTCTATCAATAAGTGTTAATCCAACATCCTCTGTGTTTAGTAATCCGTGTGCTCTACCAAAATAAACACCATGTATTGCCTGTTTTGACTTTGCCTTGCTTATAGGGTAAAACCAAACAGACTCTGTTGCCTTAACAGGAGTGTTAACGTGTGATGAAGCAATAGGTATTAGTATTACAAAGCTACTGTCTTGTTTACAATGACAAAACAAGGCTTCTGGGGGTAAGTTTTCTGCAAATCTAGTAAATTGCTTGTTTTGTAATCCATCGTTACTGTCAAAAAAGTATCTTCGAATATTTAGTTCTTTAAGACTTCGATCTACAAGGTCAGCATTACCAGCATCATTTTCAACAATATACAAAATAGTTGCAATTTTTAACATTTTCTTATCCGTTTATTTTGCTAAAGATGTCATCATCAGATATACTTTCAGACTTTTCTTCTTCTTTTGCTATAAGCTCCGCTAATTTAAGTATTTGATCGTTTGACTTACTCATTCTTTCAATATACTTTGACATAATAGAACCAATATTCATATGTTCGTTTACACCTCCTTGCATAGATATATAAGCATCGTTAAATAAAAGCTTTGCTTTTTCTCTATCTTCAAGTGCATTTTCATAAATATCTTTCCACAGCATCTTTTTTTTGTCTTCTAAAGAGTCAATGTTATCCAAAATATCAGCAAAGTTTTTGATTTGTTTTTCTTTTTTTTCGTTTTTATCTAAGTCTTTACTTGCTTTTTCAATTTCGTTAGTATTCATATTTTTTCCTAAAAGAATAAATCAAATTCTTCTTTTGTTCCACTTATTTTTTTAAAATGCTTTCTAATTGTAGAAAGCGAAGAGCTAAGCTCTGTGCTATTTAGACCAGAAATTTCTCTAAGGTATACAAAAACTGCCCTTTTGTTTAGATAATCTAAGTCGTCTGCCTTCATAAATATTTCCCTTACAGCTTCAATACATCTTAAGTCTCTTTCATCCTTAAGCCTTGTTTTAATTTCTACAACTATACTATCTATGTTTTTAGTTAAAATTGTTTTTCTTTCAAGTCTATATTGAGTTTCATCAAATTCCATGTCAGCTAATTGTCGCTTTTCTGCTGATGTAAAATCTTCTGTTGCATCAAACGATACACTTCTTTTAGCGTTTTTCAAAAGTCTTCTAGAATGTATTGTTAGCCAATTTTTTGCAACAACATTGAAATATGAGAATGCTTTTGTTCCATTGTCAGGATTCCACTTGTGAAGAGTTTCAAATAAAAAAGTTACGCAATCAGACTTTAAGTGTGTTATTTCTTCATTTGTTGATTTAAATTTGTAAACTGAAACTAAGTTGTGAACTAATTCTTCAAATGCTGTATGTATGTGTTTTGAATATATTCTGTTTTTTTTAATTTTTCGATCTTCGTTTTGATAATCGACAATTTTACTTTGCGTTTCAGCAGTAAAATAATAATTCTTTTTTTTCTTCTTTTCTCTAGTATTTTTTTTATCGTTCAATTCAGTAGCTTTCTTCATCATCATTAATATCTTTTTTACTTATATTTGCTAAGTCATATGATATTTCGTAAACAATACTTTTAACACTTAACACTTCTGTTAAAAGGCTTTTGATTTCAGGACTATCAAAAAAAACAGGTATTTCTGAGATTTGTGAAATTTTATTATATTTGTCGTCTATTTTATCAAGAGAATTTTCAATTGTATCTTGAATTTTAATAATTATCAAAGCAAACTTAATACAATAAAAAACTGACAATGTTAACAATACACCTAGTAATATTAAAAAGTAAATCAAACTACATGTGCCTTTCAAATAAACTTTAGCAACTATATGTATTATTTATTAATTTTATAAAAAAGTTAATTTTTATTTACAATAATCGGTTCCCTTGAATTCGCAAAACATACAAGAATTTCTATTTTTTAGAAAAAATTGTTTTTCAACAGTTTTAATCATACTTCTAACCATTTTTCTAGACTTTTCTAAGCTTTTTGGGCCAGCAGAAACTTTTATTAGTTGACAAGATTTACCAATAGTTTTAACCTTTTTGAGCAAAACGAAACCACATTGTATATCTTTCATCGGAATATTATGCTTTGTTCCCCAGAAGTGTTTATAAAGTATCACTTGAGCTTGTGTATTAAAGTCTCTTTGTTTATCTAAAGACCATCCTCTTCCACTCGAAGTCTTCCAGTCAATAACCCAATACTTATATTTGTCTTTATAAGGTATTTTAATAATGCAATCAATATAACCTTTAAACTTTGTCGGAATGTTTTCCATGCTTTCATAGATTGCCTCTTCAGCAGACACTATTTCCCAGCTAGGAAAAGTATCGTTCATAAATTGCGGCATTGAATTCAAGCTAGTCTCTGCCCACTGAAGCCAGTCTTTTAATTTATTATGTTTATACTTCCAACCTTGTAATTGTGCTCTATTTGTTTGTAGTTGAATAAAATCTTCTGCATCAAAACCGTGTTCATCCCAAGCTAATTTAATCTTATTTTGGGCTTCTTCGATTTTGAGCTCTTTTGTTTTTAAAAAATGTTCACATGCATCGTGGATTATTGTTCCGTAATGTAGATGTGGGCTTTCTTCAAAAGTCCTCATTTTATCTATATATAATAATTTGTGTCGCCAAGGACATTCTTTCCATTGACGAACCTCAGAATAGGAGACATGCTCCTTTAAAATAGTCATAACAGACCTCACTTTCATTAATATTATAACAAATGTGAGTTCGATTTATAAAACTATTTTATTACATTACAACAAAGTTAATTGCAATTACGCTATCTGCATCGATTGCTTGACCTGTTCTGTTTACAAGACTGAAGTGGAATCGATTATTAGTAAGCGTATGCGCGTAAACTTCAATACCACCGGCACTAAGAATAGAAGAACCGGCAGGACCATCCAAAGCTGATGCTACTGTTCCCATAATAACAGAAGAAGCGCTAACTTCATCATTATCCACACGGAATCCCGTAGAATGATCATTATCAGCAATTGAAGTGTGTGTTGTTAATGTTAACACGAATGCTCTAGAATTTGTTGATGCTAAAGGCGTGTTGCTGCTTCCTTCATCACCAGATGATGTACCTTTTGTTATAATAAGACCTGCACCTGCTTGTGAAGTTTTAATTTGACCGGTCTTTACATCTAATGATACTTCATCAGGGTCAGACTTACCTTGCATTTCAATAACATTATTTGAATCATCATCAATATCAGCATTGGTTGTAAGCGTAAATTTACTCCTGACTTTAGTTTCACCTTCATCAGCATCATGAAATATAACAGTTCTTGATGAACTATTTTTTGCGTTGATTAAGATATCTTTGCCATCTGTAACATTTTCAATAACTAAATCATCTGATGTTACATATAAACCTGCATCACCTCCTGCACCAAGTGTTAATGATCCTGCTGCACCAACTGCAGTTCCATCGACATCAATCTTTAAAAGTCCACCAGTTGTAATATTACTAGTACCATTATAGATATTTCCAAAACCTGAACTAATTTGGCCTTGATTAAGAGTTCCAACTTGAGTTAAACCTGTTGCTGCAGTTACTGTAGCTGCTAGAGCAGTTGAACTTAGTAAATCATTACCGTTATGCAAAAGCTTCTTCCCAGTTGCCAAATCAATATGCTCTGATGAAGTCCAAGCATCTGTAGCGTTAACCCAATTAAAAGTATGGTCAGTAGCACCTTTTAGTGTAATGCCACCACCATTTGCTGTATCATCAGTTGGAGTTGCGACGCTACCAAGCTCAATATTTTTATCATCAACTGTTAATGTAGTTGAATTAACTGTAGTTGTTGTCCCATTAACTGTAATGTCTCCTGTAACTGTAAGATTACCTGCAACAGTAGTCAAACTAGAACTACCTGCACCAATTGTTACGTCAACTTCACCACCTGTTGCATGCTCACCTTCTAGTATTAAACCAGCTACAAGAGCTGTATTTGTGCCATCACTAGCACCAACCATAAGAGATAACTTACCAGCTTCATCAGTATTGTCAGCTTCTGATACTTCCGCTAAAATCTGTGCAAAATTAGTTTGAGCCTCAGCGCCATCTCCAGCAACAAACTCAATAATACCAATATCATCACCATCTGCACCTGCAGTTCCCCCAGGTTTATCTTTAACGAATTGAAAACGAGAAGCATTTACATCTGCATTAGTATTAATAAGTCTTACGAGTGGATCAGTAGATTGATCAGACGTAATGTCAAAAGAATCAGTGCTTACAAGAACTTTTGTTGATGCGTCAAGTTCAATAGTTGCTGCATTAATATCAACCTTGGTAGAAGGTGCTGAACCTGTACCATTATCTGTACCAATTTGAATTGTTCTTTCACCATCTGTACCAATATTAATATTTTGATCAACATCATCATTACCAATACTAATTATTCCTGCAGATGAATTTAATTCTAGTACGCCATCTGAATCTAGAAGCAATGTATCATCTGAATTTATAACAATATCACCGGCACCACTTGAGTTTAGAGTAATGCCACCTGTTCCTGCATCAAAATCAAGAGCAGTAGCACCTTCATCATTACCAATAGAAATTGTACGAGCAGCATCGCCTGTACCAATATTGATGTTTTGTGCAACAGCATCATTACCAATACTAATAACTCCGCCAGATGAATTAAGCTCTAAAACTCCTGCTGCGTCTAAAATTAATGTACCACCAGATGTAGCTGTAATAGCTCCTGTTCCAGAAAGCAAGTCAACTGAAGAAGCTCCGGTATTGTTACCAATATTTACAGTACTTGCTTTTCCGCCACGAGAAATGTTAACTGTTCTTTCACCATCTGTACCAATATTAATATCTTGATCAATATCATCATTACCAATACTAATGATTCCTGCTGATGAATTAAGTTCTAACACACCGTCTGAGTCTAAAAGTAATGTGTCATCTGAATCCAAAGAAATATCACCTGCACCAGTAGAAGCTAAAGCAATACCTCCAGTTCCTGCATTAAGAGCAAGAGCTGTAGCACCGGTAACATTACCCATTGTAATTGTACGAGCAGACGCATGCGTACCAATTTGAATTGCACCTGCAGCAGCATTGTGTCCAATTTCAATTGCACCACCTGCTGTATCAAGAGATAAAGCGCCTGTTGCTTGACTACAGTCGATATCGATGCCACCCTTGTTTGAGCGAAGTGTAAGGCCTGCATTATCGTCTGCTGAAGCAGCACCAATAGTGACTTCTCTTACGCCACTAGTACCAATATTGATCGCTTGATCGACAGCATCGTTACCAATGCTAATAATGCCAGCAGAAGAATTGAGTTCTAGTACACCGTCTGAGTCTAGAAGTAATGTGTCATCTGAATCTATAACAATATCACCTGCACCAGTAGAAGCTATGTTAACGCCACCAGTACCTGAATCAATATCAACTGCAGAAGCTCCAGTTGCATTACCAATGTTAACTGTACTTGCTTTTCCACCACGAGAAATATTAACTGTTCTTTCTCCATCTGTACCAATATTGATAGCTTGATCAACATCATCATTACCAATACTAATAACACCACCTGATGAATTAAGCTCCAAGACTCCTGCTGCATCTACAGTTACTGCATCTGTAGATGAAGCTAAAATATCACCCGTACCAGAAGTTAAAACTAATGATGATGCGCCAGTATTGTTACCGACTGTAATTGTACGAGCAGCTCCGCCTGTGCCAACATTAATTGCTTGTGCAACTGCATCGTTACCAATACTAATAGCACCAGCTGATGAATTAAGCTCCAAGACTCCTGCTGCGTCAAGTAACAAGGTACCTCCTGCAGTCGCTGTAATGTGATCAGCAGTTGCTACAAGATCAATACTTCCTGCTGCTGTAATATCTAAACCATCATCGTCGTCATGAGCAATTGTAACTTCTTGAGCGTTACCTAGTTTAATTTCTTTATCTTTTCCAATATATACATCGCCAAACTCAGCGTTCAGCGCTCCAATATCAGCACCACCTACTGCAGAAGGCAACAAAGAAGCAGAAAGAGTCAATGTTGCAAAAGCTGCTGTCGCAGAATCAGAAGATAAGTCTTGATTGATTACAGAAGTAGTGCCGCCGCCGGCGCCAAGTTCAACTGTAAGATCACCAGCAACTGTAAGTGTTTTGTCAGCATTTACATCAAGTGTCAAAGTGCTTCCTGTAGGTGCTTTAAATGATAGATTTGCAGTGTCATCTGCTACTTTCATAAATCCAACGACTGCCTCGCCGTCTCCTTCGATATCTAATCCGGCGCCTGCTGATCCTGCTGTTGAACCACCGTCATTGATAAGTATATTCGCGTCTTTTACCTGCAAGTTTTGGGTATCAACTGTTGTAGTTGTTCCATTAACAGTTAAGTTGCCTCCAACAATAAGATTACCTGAAACATCTGCAATACCATCAATATCAATAGTAGTGCCTACTAAATTGATAACATTTCCAGAGTTGATTTTTAAATTACCGTCAGAAGCTGAAGTTATATATTCGTCACCTTGATCTCTAAACGCTAATCGCATACCGTCATTTAAATGTAAGCCAAAGTCATCTGTGTGAACAAGCTTAACTTCCTTGTCAGCACCAAAAACGAGCTCAGCATCATCACTTTCAAGAACTAAATCATCACCCACAAAAAGGTCTGCTGCTGTAGAAATACCACCAGTTACTATCAAAGCACCTGTTGTATCACTAGATGCATCAGTGGCATCTTGAATTGTAACAGGATTACCATTGGTAAAAGTAAAAGTAGTGCTGCTAAGTAAAGTAATTACATCTGACATTAATACTTTTTTAGTTGCATTTGAGTCAGAAGCATCACCGATAATAAGTGCATCACCAGTAGCAAGTGCCACAGAAGACCCGGCAGTTGCATCTAGTAAGTTCAATTCTTCAGGTGTTGCTGTAATAGCAGTTGTGCTAGCTGCTGCTAAAACAGGCAGTGTACCACTCTGGTTTGGCAAGTTAATGGTTCTATCTGCTGTAGGATCAACTACGCCAAAAGTTGTTTCAAAATCGTCTGCAGTGCCTTCAAAAACAAAGCTTCCTGCTGTTGTGATATTTGTTGCAATATCAATATCATGTACGAATAAGTTTCTCCATCTAAGTGCTGAAGATCCTAAGTCGTGTTTGTCGTCTGTATCAGGCTTTAATGCTGACATGTACATTTCCTTTCATTGTTTATTAAATTTTAACTAACCACAAAGTTTGTTAGTCATTTTACTTATTAGTAATTATGTTTTAGTTTTTAATTATTTTTTTCTGCCCAAAAAAAGTCAGGAACTTCGCCAAAAAAAGCACAAACTTTTTCTTTGTTTTTTTGTGTATTTACAATTAAAAAACCTTCTGAGAGTTTGGTTAGTATTTGTTCTACATTACATGGAAAAGTTTTTTCACCTTCTTTTTTTAACCATATACATTGATTTTTTAGCGTATTACTTCTTTTTTTATTAGTTTCTTCAAGATAGTCTTTACCTTTTTCTTTCCAAAACTTTTTCATTGATTCTGATATGTTGCTGTTTTTCATTTTTTTCTTTGAGTTATTATATAACAACAATCTTATAGAAAATCAAGCAAACGTAAAACTGCAACATGATTTTATGGTGTTTGCTCACCATTTGTAATAAACGATGCGCCTGTAAATAGACAATCACCTTTATCGTGTACACCTTCAACAGCTACACCTATGACCAAAAAATGTCTATCAGATGACTGAACTGACTGCGAGCCGTAAAAAGAAATATCTGATCCATTTTCTGTTATAAGTTGGCCTAAGTCAAAAGCAAAAGGCCCAAAATGTGATCTAACTAAAGGAGATGAATCAAATATAACGTCTCTATTGTGCAATATATCAGCACCTAAATCATTATCAGTTGTGTCTGTCTTGAATATACCTCCGTGACGACCAAGCTGTCCGTCAACGTAGTCCTTAACAGCAGCAGAAGTTGGTAGTGTTGTATCATTATCGTTATTAGCAATACCTTCTTCTTCTAAAACAAGAGTACCTGCTGCAATGTTATCTGTTTCGATGTTGCTTATTGTATTGTTGTCTGCATCTATTGTTTTATTGGTTAATGTTTGAACACCAGTCAAAGTTGCCACAGTTGAATCAATTGCTACAGTTAATGTATTTGTATCACCTGAAGTGTCAATGCCTGTTCCACCGGCTATTACAAGAGTTTCGCTATCTAAGTCTATTGAAAGAGCACCTCCTGCGTCACCTTGCAGATCTAAGTCTTGAGCTGTAACTTGAGAGTCAACATAAGCTTTAATAGATTGCTGCGTTGCAAGTTGTGTTGCAGAATCTGATGCCATATCATCTTCATCTAATATTGCTGAACCAGAAACTGATGTGTTTAGCACAGGAGAAGTTAATGTCTTATTGGTAAGCGTTTGTTCTCCTGACAATGTTGCTACTGTAGCATCTATATTTAATGTAATTGTTTGATTTGCTGCTGTTGAAGTCAATCCTGTGCCGCCAGCTATTGTTAATGATTGACTATCTAAGTCTACTGCACCTGTTCCAGCATCGCCTGCAAGATCTAAATCTTGAGCTGTAATTTGAGAGTCGACATAAGCTTTAATAGATTGCTGCGTCGCTAATTGTGTATCTGAGTTTGAAGACATATCGTCTTCGTCTAATATTGCTGAACCAGAAACTGATGTGTTTAATACCGGTGAAGTCAGTGTCTTATTAGTCAAAATATCTGTAGTATCTCGACCTATGAGTGTATCTGAAGCATCTGGAAGTACTAAAATTCTATCTGCAGTTGGATCTGTAACTGTGAGTGTGGTTTCATTGTCGTTTGACGTAGATCCTTCAAAAACTATAGAAGCATCACTTAAAGCTAAGCTAGAAACTGTTGGCGCTGTAATTACTTTATTAGTAAGAGTTTGTGCTCCTGTTAGTGTTGCTACTGTATTATCTATATCAAGTGTAATTGTTTGATTTGCTGCTGTTGATGTTAATCCTGTTCCGCCAGCTATTGTTAGAGATTGACTATCTAAATCTACTGCACCTGTTCCAGCATCGCCTGCAAGATCTAAATCTTGAGCTGTAATTTGAGTATCGACGTAGTCTTTAACAGCTGCAGAAGTTGGTAATGTTGTATCATTATCATTGTTACCAATACCTTCCGCTTCTGTAACAACAGCTGCAGCTGATAGTTTTGCAAATGCTATAGATGCATCATCTAATGTAATATCACCGCCTTCAGCAACTGATATTCCAGTTGAAGAAGCATTCATATTAGCAAAAATAGCATCTTCTAAGTTTGAAAAGCTAATTTTCTTTTCTGTTCCGTTGTCTGAGAAAACAAAGTGATCTTGAGTTTGATGTAGTTCTGTACCCACACCTAATGTATCAATATTTAAAATTAACGTGCCAGAAGAATCAAGTAAACCGCCTGAGCCATCACCAGCTAACATTGTTGATAGTCTAGAAAGATCAGCTCTTTTTATAGTTCCATTATCACTAACAATAATTTCATCAGTTACTGCTAAAGCAGCTCCAATATCATCAAGACCACTTACAATATTATCATTTAACATTGATGATTCAACTGCATTTGCTTGAATCGTAGAAGAACCTGTAACGTTGTTTGATCCGTCGAAGCCTGCAGACGTCCATACAACGTTACCTGTCATAGCTATTGTTCTAGCATTTACAAGACTTGTAGCCGTATCAGCATTTCCTGTCAAAGCTCCCAAGAAAGCAGTAGATGATATAGAAGTTGCGCCTGTTACGACGCCTGCATCAATAATAATTGTATCATCTAAAACTATTTGTTGTCCGTCTAAAGGAGTGATGTTTAAATCTGTTCCAGCAGTCGAAGATATTGTATTGCCATCTATGTTAATATTATCAACTTGTAGATCTAATAGCGTGCCTACTGATGTAAGTGATGAATTAATAACTCCTGACCCTAAAGTTGTGGCACTAAGAACTGAGACTGGAGTTCCTGCACCATTATCAATTTTAAATTCTTTAGAGTTTGCTATTACAATATTTTCACTAAACTCCCAGGCATCCGTGTCATTTTCAAATAAAATTGTTTTATCAACGTCACCCTTTAAAGTAATACCACCGCCATCTGCCGTAATATCTGTTGGATTTTCAACAGAACCTAGCTCAATATTTTTATCATCTACTGTGATAGTTGTTGAATTAACTGTCGTTGTTGTGCCTTCTACAGTTAAATTACCTTTAATAACTACGCTGGTATCATCGCCATCATCACCGATGTTTAATGTATCGTTTTCATCGAGAGACGCCAAAGTAGAAATTAAATTTGCTTTAGTTACGGTGCCTATAGCATTTCTTTCAGCACCTGTAATTATTAAGCCTGAGCCTGCGTCTGTAATGCCGTCAAAAGATGTCACGCTAATTGAAGAAAATGCCACATCTGAACCGGCTGTCAACCTACCTTGTTGATCAACTGTAAATGTTGGAATAGAATTATCAGACGCACCATATGTTCCAGGAGTAACAGCTGTGTTATCTAAATTAAAGGTTACCTCGTCATCTGTATTTGTTGAAGTAATTCCTGTGCCACCTAGTAATTTAAGTTTATCAGTAGCTAAAGCAACTGAATTGTCTGCAGCATCGTCTGTCTGAATTGTTAAACTAGTTGATATAGCAGCTGTACCCGCAGCTGTTAACCTACCTTGTTGATCAACTGTAAATGTTGGAATAGCAGTTGCTGATCCGTAAGCACCCGGTGTAACAGCTGTATTATCTAAATTAAAGGTTACATCATCATCTGTGTTTGTTGACGTCAACCCTGAACCACCCAGCAATTTAAGTTTATCAGTAGCTAAAGCAACTGAATTGTCTGCAGCATCGTCTGTCTGAATTGTTAAACTAGTTGATATAGCAGCTGTTCCTGCTGCTGTTAATCTACCTTGCTGATCGACTGTGAATGTTGGAATAGCAGTTGCTGATCCGTAAGGACCTGGCGTTACTGCAGTGTCGTCTAAAGCTAAAGTCAGAGTTTGTCCTGCGCCTGTTGAAGTTAATCCTGTTCCGCCAGCAATCGTTAAAACTTGACTGTCTAAGTCTACTGCTAAAGCGCCTCCGTTATCGCCTTGAAAGTCTAAATCTTGTAGAGTTATTTGAGCATCTACATAAGTCTTTATTGCTTTTGCAGATGCAAGAGTATCATCGTCACCTGAAACGTTAGAAATATCTGCGTCAACTATATTTTCTGCAAAATTTGCAACTGTTAACGTAGTGGGTACTGCTACTTGTCTTACATCATCATTTAATTTTTGAATTGCTGTCTTAAACGAATCTCCTGCCAAAAATGAGTCATCATTTGTTAATGCATTTCCATCGTTTCTAGTAAAGTCAGGTTTTGTGCCATCAGCATTAAAGCCTAATGAAGTCAAAAAGACAGAATCTAATCCTATTTTTAATTGACCTCCATCTAAGTCTATATCTGCTATAGCAGGACCTTTTACAAGTAGAGAGCTTCCGCTTGCATTTTGTAAATTGTCAATCTTTAGATTAACTGCATTTACTTCTTCCCATCGTGCGTTGGAAATACCTAATTTTCCTTGGGAATCTCCTCTTGGTACTAAATTTCTTGTAGTCATACTGTTATAATCCTAACTTAATATTCTTTTACTTATATAACTATTTATTAGACTGCTAAATATAAAATTTGATTTTAATATTGTTATATATTCTTTTTTGTTTATTCTTTTGTCCTTATACATTCTTCTCCATCAATTAGTGTTATTTCAAAAAAAGTATCTGATATTTCATTTGATGGACGAGTTGACGGAGTATAAGCATTTATAGAACTTAGTTCTTCTAAGACATCGTGAAGTGTAACGTTTGGATCAGCGAAATTAATGCTTGCAGCACTTAAATTAATAGCAAACATTCCAGTATCTAGTGTACCGTCAATTATTCCATGTGGAAAAAGATTATCGTTGCTATCTAATGCCCATAATGTTGATGTAGATGCAGTAAAAGAATCTCCACCTGCATTATCATCAGCTGGAACAAATTTTGTGCCATCCCATTTTAAAACTTGATTATTATTTGGAGCATTTGTTGTTATATCTACATCAGATAAGTCCCCAATAGAAGATGATGATATGTCTGCAGAGCTTATTGCAGTATCTGCCATTGTTCCTATATAAATGTATGCTTCTACGAAAGTTGGATTTTTTGGTTGATTTCCGTCTTGATCAGGCAAAGGATCATTAGGCGGAACGTCTTGATAAAGTATGCCATTGAAATAGTCTAGATACCAAGATCTATCGTCAAGTAGAGGTATTTTGGTGCCACTATCTTTTGTATTTACATCACCGCCATAATAAGGTTTTGCTTCATATGCACTTCCAAAGTTTGGAGGAACTAGTTGTAACTTACCTATTGAATCGTGCAAATCTCTATTGTTGACAAATACACCGGTTCCTTTTTTTGGATTATTTGAAAAAGGAGCAATATCACGTGTATGATAATCAGATGGCAAGCTCAACTTAAAGGAAAACTGTTTACCATCTTTCACACCCTCAGATACTGGTGTTGCTACTAATCTAACGTACTCAACAACATTATTTGTTCTGGAGTATAATGCTGAGCTATCCGGTGACTCAGGTATTGCATCAGAAAATATAGTTGAAGTGCTTTGTGTTAAGCCTGTAGTTTTAGGCTCTGCAAAAGCTCCAGTTAGATTTGAAGTATGAGCTTTTCCAACTAATTTTTTTAAAGCAATATTTTCTTTTGCTGTTGATGATAATGCCATGTTTTAACTCCAAACTATCTCTATGTTACTTAAATATCCTGTCCAATTATTGTCTGCTTCAATCTTCATTACAAAATATTCATCTCTCTTCAAATATTTTACACCAAACGTAACTATATTTGATATTGTATTACCACTAGATATTACAGAAGATAAATTGCCACTAAGTGCTCCGTCACCGTCATTATACTGATCTGTTTCAAAATCTTTTGCAATATTTAAAAACCCAGTTGTTTGATTTTCTACTGTATTGGGTATTTTAACAGACACTTTAATGTCTGTTGCAGATAGTGATTCTGACAAGACTGTTCCGTCACCTTGTAATTGTAACGTAAATTGTTGCTGTGATGAGTTTGTATTATTTTGGAATATTCTATAAAATGTTTTTGTTCCTGTTTGCGAAGAATAATCTGGGTTACCAGATGGGGCTGTAATTGATCCACCCTCGGTTGTATCTCTAAAATCTACTTTAGGATAAGCAAGTTTTTCATCATATACCATTAATCCATCTGTAAGTGCTGCAGTAGAATCCCACGAAGCACCTGATGCGTCTGCTTGAGCTGCATATACTGCTGTTGGCATTCTTTTAGTTTCATTTGAAAAGTCTTCTTCAATAACACTCTGAACTGTACTAGAAACTGAATATTGTAAAAGCTTATTAGATGTAGCTCGCTCGCTAGCACCTGTTGTTGTTTCTCCCGCTGATGCTGTAAGTGGATGTTTAACAGTAGCATCTATTGTTATATCGTTCATATTTGTATAAGGTGTACCCGAGCTTATCTCAGGCAAAGACTTAATATAATTTGCTGAAACTACTGAATTTATCTTTAATATTTCATTTTGTGCACCAGTAGCATTTGCTACATTAATCTCTGTTAGTGACCTTGCAACTTGTGATACATCGCCTGCTTCTGTATAATTTGTAGTTACTAAGTTTCCATTTACGCCAGACTGATTTAATGTTTTTACTTTAAATTTAGAACCTGTATCATCAAAAACTTTTACAGCATCATTAGCATCACTATAAATATTTTTATATAAGTTTCTAACTTCTATTTCGTATGGAATATTAGTAACCTTTTTGTAATATTCAATTCCAGAAAGATGATTTTTCTCCGTAGAAGATATAGCAGCATTGTTTATAGAATATGTTATTGAGCCACTGTCTGTAAAGTCTGGTACATCTGTATTATTATCGTTAATCCACTCAACAATGTAAGGATTAGAAGGATGTGAAGTAGAATTGTCTATTTGATGAGTTACTTTTGCAAAGTTGTAACCATTTCTTTGCTTTGATGCAGGTATAATAAACTTTGCTTTTCTAAATATTTTATTATAGTCGGGTCTTTGATTAGTATCTCTTCCAGGAAGTGGTAAACTTAAGTTTGTAAAGCCTAATCCGTCTGAAAGCTGTGATCCCTCTAAGAAAGGTGTTGTAGATAAGTCTATTGTATGAGTATGACCTCCGGATCCAGAACCACCATTTACTTCTAATATTAATTCGCCAACGTTTCCTTGATTACCACCAAAAGATTTTGCTTCATAGTTAAAGCCATCTTGAGGAATATGGTGATTTAAGTCTCCAGTGACGTCTTCACTTCCATCGTGTATACCATATTTTATTCCACTTACGTCAAAAGAAGTATTAACATCTGTAGTATAATTTGAAAAGCCTGTAACATTATTTGAAGTGCCAAAAGATAAATTGCCTTGAACTCCTGCAGTATCTGTAATAAAACCTATTTCTTCTAAGTTTTTCGAGTCTCCTACAGAGCCTATTACATCATTAAAACTTACGCTCATTGAATCTACATAACCTTGCCAGTTACCGGGAGCTGTAATTTTTGCTAATACATAATCATCGGTTGATATTTCATCAAAACCAAATGTTGCAAACTTATTGTTAATTGTGCCTAAATCCATTACACCATTAGTTGCATCACCACATGTAGTGCTCAAATCATTAGTATAATCTCCTAAATCAAAATTTGACGCTACACTCATCCAGTTTGTTTCTCCTTGGCCATCTTTTTGTGGCAATTTAAACTCTACTTTTATATTGCTTGGATTACTATCATTAACTGTCTCATCTAATGTAGAATTGTTTCCAGACATTGAAAAAAGTAATTCATTAGCTGTGTTAACTGTAGTATTTTTAAATTTTCTAATCCAAATCCTGTTTGTATTTGCTATCCCGCTGTAGTCTGGGTTATTATTAATATTAGTAAAATCACCGTTGTTTGGCAAGTCACTACTTTTTGGTGAATAAAGTCTTGAATTGAAAACAAGAAGACCTGTTTTATGACCATCATTATTTTCATCTACTAAACTTACTGTTTTATCCCAAACATATGTATTGTTGTCAATATTAGCTTTAGAATAAGTTGTCGTGTCTATCAATCTATGATCTTCATCATTAAAGTCTGACGAAGTATCTGTGCTTGTTGCAGCTTGTTTATCTAACAAAATTCCATTTACATTTTCATTAGTATCTGCTGACGCTATATTGTTTTTAAATGGATGACTTAAGTTAAATCCTGCTTGTAATGTACCATTTATAATTCTATTGTTTGCAGGTATTAAATCTGTAGTTTTTGTTAAATTAATTTGTTTTGTATGATCTTCATCTCCGCCTATATCAGGAATACTAAAGTTATCAAAAGAAGCAGTGCCTTGCCCTAAAGGAGAAATATTTTCATCAAAAGTAATATCGTTATCTGAATATATGTATTTATAAAAATTATCGATATTAGCTGTATACGTTGCTGATATGTCTGTATGATATTCTATGCCAGAAAGATATTTGCTTCCTGATTTATTTAGTGTTAAAGTCTTTGCAGATACTGCTATTTGATCTGAATTGTTATCGTTTACCCACTCAGTAAAACCTGTAACAGTTTCTGAAGCGCCTATAACATGTTTTACTTGAACATAATTTCTTCCATTAACTTGATCAGCAGTTCCTACTTGCCATGTTCCTGTTTTGTGTTTAAAGCTATTAAAATCTATATCAGAAGGTGATTTTCCTGATTTTAATGCTGTTAAATTAAACCCACTATTATTATTATTAAAACTAGTTCCTGCAGAAAATGTTAATGTTTCATTTACAGCATTAACCCCAGCTTCAGTAGAATTAGTTAATTCAAAACTAGTTCCGTTTATAATAGTGTTTATTTTTGAACCGTCAGGAATACCTAGTCCTGTGACACACATTCCAGCTTCAAGTAATGTTGTGTCGTCTATTGTTATAGTTGTGCTATTATTATAACTACAATTTGAATTAATAATAGGTGTTAAAGAGACATTGTGCTTTTCTACTCCGTTGACAAGTATTTTTAAGTTTCCTTGCTCAGCAGACCCAAAAGCATTGTCAGGATAGTTCACTATATTATTTGAGTATGTATCGCTAACAACATCTTCATTTAACGTACCGCTAACGACGCTAAAACTATTAAAAATACCTAGTCTATAGCTGTTGCCGTCATTAGAATTTCCAGGAGTATATTGGCCATTTACATCAACAACATTAAGCCCAGTTGACAATACTGTATTTACATTTGTATATGCTGGGTCTGTATTTGCGTCACCAAATGATAACTTTGCTGCTATTCCATTTCCTGTATCGACATCAAATTGGTCTAACGAAGGTGCTGGTTTAGGTGCTAATGCTTTAAGTACCTCGTTAAATCTATCTATCGCAGTTCCTATACTAGTATTAGCTGTAAAGTCTTCAAAAAGACCGTCAGTATAACTAGAATCTTCTGAAGTGCCAATAGTACCTCCTGTAGTTGAAATTTGACTAGCTTTTATATATTTAACTTTTCCTCCGTCTGAATGATCGTGAAGCGCTAAAAGATCATTTTCACCATCAACAGTAATTGCTGCACCATCTTCAGCTGACATTATGAAGTTATTATTCCCTACGTAATTAATATTTACTATTGCTTCACCTGTTGTTGCACCGCCATCCAATCCTGCACCTGCAACAACACTAGTTATATCTCCACCTCCACCTAATCCTCCGTTAGAGTCGTCTGCAGGTATGAATTTTGTGCCATCCCATTTTAAAACTTGATCATTTGCAGGAGGGGTTGTTGTAATATCAACATCAGATAAGTCGCCAATCGAAGAAGAAAAAGTTCCTTGATTATTTGAGTTATCGCTAAACGTTGTTGTAATAACTGTTCCGGAAATTGAAACATCTGTTATTGTCGACGCGTCTGCGCCTGCTTGACCATCAGCACCTGCTGGCCCTTCTGCACCTGCTGGTCCTTCTGCACCTTGTTCACCTTGCTGACCTTGTTCACCTTGGAGGCCCTGCTCACCTTGTAGGCCTTGTTCTCCTTGAATACCCTGCTCACCTTGTAGGCCTTGTTCTCCTTGAATACCTTGCTCACCTTGTGGTCCTTGTGGTCCTTGTTCACCTTGTAGCCCTTGCAAACCCTGTTCACCCTGCGGCCCTTGCAAACCCTGTGGTCCCTGTGGTCCCTCTGGGCCTTGAGGACCAACTTCACCTTGTAGTCCTTGAGGCCCTTCTGGACCAACTTCACCTTGTGGTCCTTGAGGTCCAGTTGTTGCATCAACATATTTAAAGTGTTCTTCAATTATATTATTAGGATCAGTATCGTCTCTCGCTACATATTGAAGTATTCTACCGTCCGATTTTGTTATGTTATTAGGATCAGGATCTATGCCATCTAATTCAAAGATATTTGATTTAATTGCAGTGTCTAGCTTAATAATTGCGTCATGATGTGAGTCACCATCAGTAATATTAATTGGGTTATTACCGTAGGAAGGCAACGCATAGACTGCAGGTTGACCTAGATTTGCTGTGTTTTCTAAACCAACTGCAGACGCAATATTGTTTAAGTTTAATTGCTGATTGCCGCCTTCAATTCCTGCTATTAAAGCTCTACTTTCTTTAATCGCTAAATCTAGTTTACCAATAGCAATATGATGTGTATCTGTATTATTTATAAACGTTACTGTATTATTTGCAACATAACTAGTAGGCAAATTGCCTGTTGGCGAAAGACCTGTATTGTTTGATATTGAAGAAATAATATTTCCGTTTCTAGAAATATTATTGTTTATACCTAAAATTTGACTGTCGATTTCGTTTTTAAGACTTATTCTATTGTTATCAAGTATTTTAATAGCGCTAATTATATTTTCATTACTTACATCGTTTAGCGTCGGGTTTTGATTATCGAACAAAGTCAGATAAGAAAAATCATTATTTTCAAGGTCTGTAAAACCTAAGTTTGTAATTATTTTATTTTGTAAGTTTGATATTCTTATATCTTCGCTATTAAGTCCTGCAATTAATTGAGAATTATCGTTTAATTCAGAATCTAATGCTACTAAAGCACCTTTTATTGTTAGAGGGTTCGGGTTTTGATTTGTTCCAACATTTTTCAGTATATTTGTAGTGTTTGCAAAAGCTTCTAGCTCTCCAAAACTATCTTCTTCTAATGATAAACCGATGGAGCTAACAATTGTAGTAAGGTCGCTATCAATAGAGTTTATTTCAAAATCAATTGTAGAAAGATTACTAATAATACTTTCGTTTGAGTCTAGTACTGATAAGTTATTAAAATTATTAAACGAGAGTGTGTCGTTGTTATTTGTAATGCCAACAAGCGTATTACTTTGATTTATATAATTTAGAAGTAAAAGTGAGCCATTTAAATTATTTTCAATTTCTGTTACATTAGTTTGCGATCTAATTCTGTTTTCATCAACTACATTTTGAAGCTGCGTTAATGTTGTGTTTATTGTATTTATTGTGCCAGAATTACTGCTAGTAGATGTTGCATTAGCATCAACTATTTGCCGGGTTTCCAGAAGTTTTTGATCTAAAATAGCATCAGCGTTAAAAAGAGAAGTAGCTGTATCAATATATTCTAAATTTAAATCTGCATCATAGACGCCATTTGATAATAATCCCGAGCCTAATTGTGTATCGTCCAACTCTTGTTGAAGATCACTTACTTCTGATGCTTCTGCTTTTGTTTCAATATTTCCTGCATTAATAAATATTTTATCATCAAGTATTGACAGAGCATTAAAAACTGAGGATACTCCAGAGGATGTATTTATATAGTTAGTGGTTTCATCTGGTGTATATTGTAATGTTTGAAGATTTAGCCCAATATTACTTTTAATAGTATCTAAATTTGTCGCTGTTTGAGTATTGACTAAATTTATTTGCGCAATACTATTTTCATTAATTTTAATTTTATTATCGAGTATAGCATCTGCTTCACCAGCAGTTGTAGGTGCAGGCTGGGCTGTACTTAGATAATTCGTATTTTGTAAATCATATCCGATTTGATTGAAATTTATAAGTTCGCCAGCAGTTGTTCTTAGATGATCTAAAAACAAAGTTCCTTTTATAAGTACATCTCCACCAAATACTGACGAATGATCATTTGGAAGAATTCCATTTCCGTCTACGCCGTTTTGTGTAGGATCGCCGTGGACGTATAACAGCGTATTACTTGGATAGTTATTGCTATTTTGCAAAAATACTTCTAAGTCATTTGTTTGACCACCCAAGTGATCACTAGCAAAATCTTCTGAGTATATTATTAGTTTTGGTTCTAATAAATTCTGACTATCTTCGTTGCTCCCGATTAAGGATCCCGTTCTTATTCTATTTGATAAAAAGTCTCTAGACATTGCAATTCCTTTTTTATTTAATATTAAATATATTTAACGAAAGGATTTGTACCTTCGATTAGCTCAAATAAATCAGAAAATGTATCAAGATCTGTATCTATATCGTTAAGTTGTTGAATTGTTTCTGTCACAATATAATTGACAATGCCAGAATGTTTTGTACAGTTTACAATAGAAAAGCTTTCATTGCTAATGTTTTCTATAGTTAATACTGTATTTTTTCCTAAAAAATCACAAGCTATAAAAGGATTGGTAAATTTTTTGTTTTTAAAAATAACTTGAATAGAGGATTCCTTGACAATAAATACTTTGTTTGCTTCTAAGATTGTTGTAAATTCAATTGTTTGGCTCCTGGTGCTAGTTAAGTTTGTCCATGTTGTTTCAAAAAAAGGACTTCCAAATTTTGCGTCAAGCAAGTTAATATACTCTACATTGTCTACTATGACGCTTTCTGGAGAGCCAAAGCCAGTATTTACATATGTCAATGAAGAAACATTAAAATCACTAGTCTTTAATTCAGAAGGGCTCCCAAAGCCTAATTCTGGATGATTTTTATATACAATACTCATGTTTTACTCCGCAATTAAGCATAATATACAGTAGCTGTAAATTTTTTGTTTGAATATGAAGAGTGAATTGATGTCATATCATTAATTGAAATAAGCAGGAAATAGTCTGCCGGCAACTCAGACTGATTGTTTTGATTGTAAGTGTCATCATTCCATTCGCTAAAGCCAATACCTAAGTCGCCATACTGAACGCCAATCTTGTTTTGTTGCGGCATGTCTATTGAAGTCGACATAGCTGGTAAAGTTTCTGATTGATTTGTTATAAATTCAGCATTGGTTGAAAAACTTGCTGACCATTTAATTGTAGTCGAGTACATTTCGTTGCATGTTAAAGATATTTTTTTAATTACAAGAGAATTTCCTGTATTGTTCTTAAAAGAAAAAATGTATTTTGAGGCACCTTCTTGAGTAGCATATTTTCCTCCGTTTGCAACAAAATCTAACACTGTTGACCAACCATCACTATGTGTGGCATGCCAAGACTTATGTGTTAAGTCGTGTATAGATTGACTTTGCCACTCGCCACTGCTGTAACTTATAACACTGCTGTCAGGAATTACGCTAGCATTTACGGCAACTATATTTTTTGGTGTAGTTCCTGATAGATATTTTAAATCAACCTTATTATTATCAGAATCGTTTGTTTGAACGTATATATAATTATTCGAAGGTGTTTCTTCGCTTTGATTTAAATATGCAACGCCATCATTAGTAAGCGCAGTGCCATCTGATGTTGCTTCAAATATGTGTCCAGATTCATTATTCTTAGCTCCTACTAATCTAAAGTCAATAGCACCAGGGTTTCCTATCCTATACAACGTACCGGATATTATTGCGTCAGGATTAACCTGAGAATTGCTAAATTTATAATTCTTTAAAGACAAACTTGATATATTTAAGTTTAAGCTTTTGTTGTTACTAGTACTAAACATTTGATCGTTAACACCAAGACTTAAATTAGCATCGCCTATATTTAAAGAATTATCACTTAAAAATAAATGTCTAATCTTGTTTTCAGCACTTCCAATATCGGTTTGCTCACTTGTTGAAGGTATTAAATGACCGGAGTTGTTAAAAGACCATCTGCTCTGATTATTTGTTTTAAAAACAATTTGACCATCTGCACCGGAATCAATTGTCTCTACAGACGTATCCCCTTCTTCAATTTTGTCACCTGTTACTACACCTTCGCCGCCGCCTGCTGAATTTACTGTGATATCGATACTATCGACATCTGATGTTACGGACGTTGTTACATTATTACCACCTATAATATTTAAAGTTCTTCCTCCTCCAAAAGTTAAAGTTGCTGAACCTGTGTCAGCTCCAAGCGCTTGAGTAACAGTGGGTATATCTACTAAATTATTATAGCTGATATTTTGGAATGTAACTATATCACTTCCGTTTGTTACTAGCGCTTGTCCTTGTGTACCCTGAACATCAAAATTAAAGGTTACATCATTTATTTCACTTAACACAGCACTGTTTGCAACTATTGTATTTGCAAAGACAAAAGAAGGCCTATTTCCGGTTATGTGGCCAATTTGTGCGTTCGCATCAGTAAATCTTAGATTAAATCCTGCACCCAATGTTAATGTATCAGTATCGTTAGAAGTTAAACCTACTAGAGAGCTTCCACCAGATGCATCTTGCCATGATAAGTTTCCATCACCTGCTGTTGTTAAAACTTGCCCGTCTGTTCCGTAAACAACAGGCAGAGTAAAAGTCTTATTAGCAGCAACATTTATTTGGTTAATTTTTTTCGTAGTACTATCTACAATTTCAGTTAAACTGCTGTATACATTGTTCCAGTCTCTTTGAGTTGCTGCAGGCTTTTCAAGATTGTTGTTGGTGCTTTTAACGCTTAGATTGATAAAATGAGATTCAGGCGCTACAAATAGATTTACTTCTGAAAAGATATCAGTATTTAAATTGCGCGCAGTAACAAATATTCTATATGTACCCCACATATCAATGCTGTTGAAGGTTATTGAGCTTTTATAAGTATCGTTGGGCGTCAATACAATGGATGCGTTAGATGATTCTGGTTTATCAACAATATACCACTCAAAGCTAAAGCTATTATTAGCAATAGTATCTTCAGGTCGTTCAGTATCAGTAATACTATTTATAGTAAGAGCTGTATTTAAGCTTGGTGACAAGTCAACTTCATTAAAAGATGTGATATCATTAGTCGCTGTTATTGTAAAAGTAATAGACATGTAATAATTTCCTTTTAATACTAAGTATCAGTTCTGCTAATAATCTGAAGATGCACATAAACTTCAGGAGTTGCCTCAGCATTTTCTGATATTTCAACAACAACATGATCTCTTGTTATACTTGCAATGTAAGCATTCACGTTTTCATTTTCTGGTGAAGCTACACAAATAGGAGCCTCGCTAAAAGCCTTTTGGAAATCATATCTTTTTGAGAATTGGTTTTCTACAAATCTAATCTTAATTGACTCAATTACACTGCTATTGAGGTCAACATAGACAGGCTTTCTTTTATATATGGGGTAAGTTTTTCTTTGTCTGTTTAAGTCATAAATGTTTTTAGGCATATTTTATCCTTTATAGTAATTTAGCAGCTTCGTTTGCTAAAGAAGATCTGTAACCTTTTGTAAATGATATGTGTCCTGTTAGTTTGCTTTGCTTCATTTTTTCTGTGACTATTGTTAAGCCGTTTGAAAACTTATTAACGTAAGGTAAATCAACTTGATCTATATCCCCTAAAAGTATAATTTTAGAATTTGATCCAGTTCTTGTAATAACAGTTTTTAATTCGTGAACAGTTGCGTTTTGTGCTTCATCAACAATAATTATAGAATCATTAAAGCTTCTGCCTCTTATATATGATAAAGGTGCAACATCAATAATACCTTTTTCAATCATTAGATTAAAGTAATTTAAATCACCGAATTGATTTCTAAAATTATCAACAATCGGAGCAAGCCATGGAGCCATTTTTTCTTCTAAAGTGCCTGGCAAAAAACCAATATCTTTCCCAACAGTTTGAATAGGTCTAGTAAAAATTATTCTTTTTGCTTTTTCTTTTTCGATAAAGCTTAGTGAAGTCATAAGTGATAAAAATGTTTTGCCGCTGCCAGGAATTCCTGTTAATGAAATTAAAGGTATGTTTTCATCTAAAAGCATACTTAAAGCAAAAGTCTGCTCTTTGTTTTTTGGCTCAATTCTTATTTGCTTAAATATCTCACTTTTGCTTTTAACTAGATTTAAAGAATTATGCTTTTTAATACACAAAGAAGAACTTTGACCACAAGAAGTTTTTAAAATAACACATTCGTTTTCGAACAATTCAATTTCATTTATTTCTAGTTTTGATAAAACTAAAAACTTTTCTTTGTAAATTTTATCTATTACGTTTTTTTCAACAACTATTTCTTTATATCCAGAAAATAAGTTGTCTTTTTCTTGACTAATAAATTCATAGTCTGCGTAATAGTCATTTGCTTTAATGTTTAAAGCATCACATTTTACTCTAAGATTAATATCTTTAGTAATTAATACAATTTCTCTATATTCTTTTTTATTTTTGTTTATTAAAAATTTTGAAACTGCAATGATTTTGTTATCGTTACAGTCCTTATCTAACCCATCTAATTCCTCCCAAAGACTTTTTGTTTCCACAGAAATTGTTATGTTTTTTTCGCTTAGATGAATACCCTTATTTAAGTTTCCATTTTCTCTTATATCATCTAAAAATCTGTTAATAAACCTGGCATTTTCTCCTAAAATACCTTCTCTTGATTTAAATTTATCTATTTCTTCTAAAACAATCAAAGGAATAACAATGTCATTTCCAGACATTTTTGATATGCAGTCTTTATCATACAAAATAACACTAGTATCAATTATAAAAAGTTTTCTTTTTTCTAAGCTCATTGTAAACCCTTAACAAGTATATTATACTAAATATTATATAAAAAAGAAAGGTTTAATATATGTCTTCAGAAAATAATAAGTTAACTTGTTTTAGTGAACACAAAAAGTGTAATGTATCTTGCAAAATTAAAGATTGTAGATACTGGCATGACTTATCTGGAAAAAACAATAATTGTTTTATTAATAAAATCAACGACCAAAATAATAACATTACACTTGAGGAAATAGGAAATATATTCGGAATAACTAGAATGAGAGTTTGTCAAATTGAAAAGTCTGTGCTTTTAAAGATTAAAGATAAACTAGTCTTTTAATGTAAACTTAACAAAGTCAGCTGAAAATTGTTTGAGTCTTCGTAAAGACTTTCTTAGTCTCACTCCTGCTGCCTTATTTCCTTTATTTGATTTAAGGACATCAGTCTCTAATGATTCTACAAAAAGCCTTAAAGCATTATAATATTCAGCGTTATCATTTAAGTTTTCTAGTAAATCGTCTGTTTGGTTTTCTTGATCTGTCATTTTTTTCTCCTGTTAAATTATTATTTTTTCTTGTTTGTTTGTTACTTCTGCAACAACAGCTTTCATTATGTTTGTATCTTCTAGTTCTAAACTTAAAAGTTCAATTAATTTTTTTATTTCACCTTGCGAAACACCAAAGTTTAAAATTTCGTTAGTAATACTTCTACATTTTTTTATTGATTCTAAGTCTTTTGGCTTGTTAGGATCTAACATTAAACGTACCTTTGTGTGATTTCTGTTTTAATTCTATGATGATCTTTTTCAATGTATAATAATTTATATACAATGTTGTTTTCTATTTCTTCTCGGCTTAACAGAATTCTTCCTTCTTTTTTGTTTTCTATAAGATGTTCTACAAGTTCCCAGTCACTTATGTCTATATCATTTATTTCTAACAAGTCAACAATATCTCTTTTGTTTTTTGAGATTAGGTTAAACTTAATATCTTCTTTATTGTTAACAAGACTCTTTAAACTTTCTTTACCCCATTGTATTTCACTTTTAAAGGTTTCAGTTACTTTATGTAAAATGTCGCAATTATTACACATTACATATTTTTCAACAACTTTTTCATTTTCAATTTTTGAAAAAACTTGAAATTTATGAAATATTGGTTTCGATTTGTTTTTGTAAATCTTTAAAGTACACTGGCATTCTATTAAATGTTTTACAAAATTCATTTTTGCCTCACTACAAATCCTATGCTTTTAAAAGTTTTTAAAAAATTTTCTGAGAGAATATTGTTATATTCTATTTCTTTTTTAAGCCTTATCTTTCCAGAACAATCTCTTACTAAACCGTATATTAATATATTATTATAACATAATATCAAGTTTTTAATTTCATATAAAAATTGCGTCATGTTGTTTGGAATATTAATTTCTACTACATTAGAAGATAATCTTTTTTTTCTTTTAAGTAGATAATCTTTTAAACTTTGATTATTTGTCTCGCTTAACTTTTTATTAATTTTTTCAACCAGATTTTTATCAATATTAGAAAAATATATTTTTTCTGGAGATACTTTAAGTGACTTTAATTTTGACTTTTCAATTACAGCTTTTGAAACTATATCACCAAATTCTGAGCTCACAATATCTAACTGTAAAGCTTCAGATAAGTCTTTAAACATAAACGGGTCGTCGTTTATAAACTTTGATGTGTAAGGGAGAACATATGCTTTGTTCTTAATCATTATTTCTCTAAGACTTTTGACAGCATAGTCTGACATTCCTCGACAGACTAATAACACAGGTAGCTTATCTTTTATAGACTTTTCAATTAAAGTCATTATTTCTGATTCTCTTTCAATATAAGCATCTAAAACTACTGTAATGAATGTTTTTGTCATTTCTTTGTTGTTTTTAAAGAAAACATCTCTAAATCTCGGGTCAATTTCAATATTAAAAAAGCTACTATTGTATTTTGATACTTTTATTTTGTTATTATTAGTTTTTTGACAAACTAATGTTGCGTCTGGTCCTGCAAAACTTATAATTTCGAAAAACATTTCTAGGTAATCTTTGTTCACAATAGAACTGAAATATTTCTTTGTATTTTCAATATTTTTCTGTATGTCTTTAAATTCTAATTTTTCGTTGTTTTTAAAATAACTTTGAACAATTAATTTTGACAAATAATAAGACGAACCTGGACTAACTTTTTCAGACTTACTAAAAAAATTCAACAAAAGATCTTTAAAATAAAATGCTTGAAGATCTTTTGATCTAGATAGATGGAAAAAAAACAAAAAGCTAGAGTTAAAAACTTTTTTATTAGTAATAAATCTTAATTTGTTTTTTTCAAATTTTTTATTGAAATTGTTTAAAAATGTAATGATTTTTATTTCTTCACTGTTCATTTAGTTTTTCTTTGTATGTTTTTAAAAATTTTTTTAGATAACTAGGTAATAATAAATAAGCTTCTTCGTATGTTAACCAATAATATTCTGTGTGTTCAATTATATCTGTTACGGGATTTTTTGTAAATTTTATTTCTGGTAAATTACCGTTGATACATAAAACTTTTCCAAGAAAAATGTGTAAGCCAGTTTTATTGTAAAAATAAGAATTGTCAATAATTTTATAATCTTTATTTATAATAAGACCTGTTTCTTCTTTTGTTTCTCTAATCGCACACTGCATTAAACTTTCACATTTTTTCTCTTCGACTACTCCTTTCGGGAAGTCTCCTTTATTGTTAATATCTTTTAAAACCAATATTAACTTTTCTTTAGCTAAACCTTTAGCTAAGCCTTTAACATTATCGTAGTACAATAAAAACCCTGAAGCTTTTTTCATTTTTAAACACCTTTGTGACTGATATTAGAATTCACTATAATTATCAAATATTTCACTTGTAGTGTTGTTTTTTGCATAAGACTTAACCCTACTCCAGTCTTGGTCGAGAATGTAAGTTACTGCGCTATCATTTTCAGACCTAATACTTCTGCCTATACTCTGTATTATTGTCCTTAAAGTTTGTGTGCTATACCACCATTTCCACTTATTCATTTTCTTTTTAACAGCCTTGTCACCAAGAAAAGGGAAAGGTACTTTACAAATCACTTGAAATTCTGAAAGTTTTCCTTTCAGATCAACACCTTCTGCCATAGAAGGTGAAACCAGAACTGTATTGTCTTTACTGTTTATGTGCTTTTGAAGCATTTTTTCTCTATTTTCGCCATAAGCAAGTATTAGTCTTTTTGATTTTATGCTTTTCACTAAGTAATTAGCTATTTTCAAACTATGTGTATGTATTATACCTTTTTGTTTGCTGTGATTTTCCATTATTTTGCTGATCATCTCACTCATAACAGGTAAAGTCTTATCTATGCATTTGTAAGACATGCTCCCAGCAGGACAAAACACAACCGGTCGATTTTCTTTTGGGAAAGGAGATGACTCTTTAATGTAAATTGTATTTTCATAAGGTAGCCCTAATGATATCGAAAAGGACTCTTGTGATATAACTGTTGCTGACATAAATATTACATAATCTGCATAATCAAACATATATTGTTTTGCGTAAGAAGATACGTCTACTGGCTTAAAAATAAATTTTTTGTATTTATCGTTTTTTTCTATATCGAATATCCAATTATCACTATCGTATATTTCAACAAATCTATTTATTTTTTGCTGGTGCGCAACTAGCATATCGTAGTGATTTGTGATTTTTTTAAATTCTTCTAGTTTTCTAGTAGTGATTCCAAGTTTTTCAAGTTGTATTGATACAAAATTTATCTTATCAGTTACTTTTTTTAAATACTCATTCTTAATCCATCTAAAAACTTGTCCTTGCGTTTTTATTTCCTTAGGAATTTTAAGTTTTAAAATCTTTTCAGAGAAAAATTCGCTTACGTTTATTTCAATAAATCTTGTAAGTTCATTTTCTAAGTTGTGTGCTTCATCTATTACTAATACCTTTTTGTTAGGAAATTTTTTACTATAATTTTTTTCTGTTAAGAAAAAACTAAAGTTAGTAATACTTAAATCTTCTTCAATAAAAGACTTTCTCTTTTTTTTGTAGATGCAATCATAACTACACTCCTTATACGTTTTATTTTGATTGCTTGTTCTTATAGATGTTTGAATTTCTTTACATGAAATGCTGTTTTTATCTCTTTTACAAGTGTAGTTTTTAGAAGAGTAAAGTGATATTAACCCTTTATTTGAAAAATCTTTTTCATATTGATCTTGAAGAATCTTCTGTGTTGTTAGAAAATAGCTGCCTTCTTGAAAGTTCCCTGTAAGACTTTTATCACTATTTATATATTTAGCTAAAGTTAGTCCTATAGCACTTTTACCAATACCTGTTCCACAATCAACAATAATATACTTTTTGTTATTAGACAAAGAATTAATAATGCTGTTGATTGATCTTTCTTGCTCTATTCTTGGCTTAGTGTAAGGAAAAAAATTGCTCCATTTTTCTTTATTATTCAATTTTATTATACTCTTTGATTTATATTAATTCAAAGAAAAATTATATTACAAAAAATACAAATTTACAATTTATTAATATTTTTTATGTAAAAGTTGTTTAATGCTATATTCGCATCACTTTCATCATCAAATCTTGCGTATTCATAATAGTCTTCGTCTTCATCGTCATTTATTGTGCTTCTCTGCGTATTTGTATCAACTCCAACTTCAAAGTTTATGTTGTTATTTTTTGAAAGTATTTTTTTTTTAGTTATATTACCACTATCACCTACTAAATGAGAAGAATAATTCCTGCCTGACTCCTCATTTATTTTTTTTGCAATACTTCCCGCAATCAAGTCAATATCATTGTTTCCAAAAAGTCTTACATGAGAATTTTCATAAATATTGTAAATAATTTTTTTTATGTCTTTTTTTGTTAACTTTTGCGTAATAGTTAAAATATCTTTCAAGCTATTTGACAAGTAAAGAGATTGGGATTCGCTTAAAAGTAGAGAACAGCCGTTGATATTAACAACTATATTTTTATTTATTTTTTTCATTTTTATTATCCTTATCGAATATATCAACTGCTGCTGTGATATATTTGTCTAAAGCAGCTTGACCTAAAATGTAACCTATTTGTATAATGCCACTTGTAATCACAACAGTTAATAAAAAAGTAAGCTCTTCTGGATCAAGTTTAGATTGTAAATGCATAAGCATGTATAAAATAATTATTTTCCATCCGAGATCAGCTAACAAATAAGCTAAAAATTTTTTACTTTTCAAAGGTGTTTTATCGAACATAAGCCTTTATCTTTCTTTATTCATCGATATTAAATATTTATTATGTATAAAAGAATCTCATATAAAATACAATAATCTGTTTTTATTGTAAACGCACTGTTACGACAAAGAAAGATTTTTTAAAATGTCACTTGAAATAGATAAAAACATTATAGAGGCAAACATAGCAATAGTATTAACAGATATTATTGGAAGTACTAAATTTGTTCAAAAAAATGGTTCCTACGTAGCAGCAATGTGGTTCAAGATACATGATAAGGCAGTCATGAATTTTATTGCTAGACATAACGGTCAACTTATTGATGCTTCTGACGGTCATCTAATGATGTTTCCAGTAGTATCAAATGCGATAGGTTTTGCATTTGATTATAAAAAATATTTAAGGAAAAAGAAGTTTCCTTTTAGAAGCAGAGTAGGGATACATTGGGACAAAATGCTCATAGTAAAGTCTGAAGCGCATATTGTCAGAGCGGGTGGAAAAAGAATAAATCTAGAAGGTATTGGGAAAAATATTGCCGCAAGAACTATGTCTATATGCGGAGAAGAGCAAATTCTATTATCAAAGTCTGCATTTGTGCAATATAAAAAATATGGTCATAGAAGTAGATTTATTCCTAAAAAAGCGCAATCAGCACTTGTCGGGCTTTATAGATTTAAAGGAGTAGCTGAACCTGAAGCTATTTACGCGATTGGTTTAATAGAAGCACAATTGCAACCTCCTCCTGATGGCGAAAAAGCGAAAAGAATTGGTGGCGCAAAAAAAATAAGAACAAGACTTCGAAATAAAACTTTAAAAGAGTTATTTTGGTGGATTGTGCATAGACTTTCTTTTGTGATATCTTGTTATATTATGTGGGGACTTATTAAAACTGCTAATACTTTTCACGGCAATGCGATATTCTACACAATGACTGGAATAGACTTGAAGTATTATATTGGCTGGATATATCCTTTATTACAAGAAATATATTTATTTTTATATCACAACACAATAGGATCTTAAATTATGTCTGACAAAGAAAAAACAAACAAGAAATTTACAAAAAGCGACAAGGCAAAAAGAGGTTGGTGGGCAAGTGTCGTATTTATGTATTGCATTTGTGAACTTATATATTTTTTATCTACAACGAAGATAGTTGAAGAAAATAGGGATATATTAATTGGTATTATCGGCATGCTTACTGGGAGTATTTCTTCAATGCTAGCGATAGCTTCTGGAAGAGATCCTTCTGAAGTAGAAGAGTTAAAAGATAAACTTGCAACTGCTAACGCTGATCGGGCTGCATTAATAGCACGTTTGCGTGATTCTCAAATTCAAATGCAGCTATTAAGAGAGCAAATATTTGAATTACAAAATGCTGTAATAAATAAACTTTCTGTTTTTCAAAATGAAAAGCCCATTAAAACAAAGGATCAGTCTCAAGTTATATTACATCCTGAAGTCGATGAATGGATGCCAAAAATTGATAAAAACTAAGCTGCAAACGTTTTTTAATTAAACATTCCACCACTCATCAAAAGAACCGAATGTTATTTTTTCATACAAACTCTCAGGAATACTTCCAACACAATCATAACTAAACCACTCACCTTCGAGCCGATATCTATTAAGACTTTCATGAACTATTTTTTCTTTCCACCCTTCACCCTTAAAAGAAGCAATTAGTTTTAACTTGTTAGGGTTTCCAGTTTGAAGCTGTTTTAATCTTTTTTGTGGATTTCTAGATCTACCTATTTTTATCATACCAGTCATATCAGACTGAATAATATATAAATCGTCATTATTCATATTACTTCTTTCTAAAATTAATTAAAAAATTTTATAATTATCTTATAATAAAAAATAAAAAGGTACAAACAAATATGATTATAATTGCTGAAAATAAACATAATCACTACTTACTCAAAAACTTCTATAAAGAAATATCTAAAGTAGATATAAATGAAAGTTTAAGAAAAGATCAAGCAGGAGAGCACACAGCGCTAGATATTAGTGCTTTAGACTTTAATGATGCTATAATTGACAATCCAATAATAACTGATAATTTAGGAACAGAGGTAGACAAAGAAGACCTGATAAAAGCTTCACAGCTAAAGCCTAAAATGAAAAATTTACTTCCTTTACTCAACCTTAAAAAAGGCTTAAAAATATCAGCATTATCTGCAGCTTTGTTTTTTAGTGGTGATACTCCAGATGAAGAATTCAAAGCTTTAAGACAAATTGCTAATGATAACAATATTGAAGTGCAACAAGTAATAAAAGTTACTAATAACAAACCAAAAGAAACAGCTTATAGCGCAACATCTAATGTGTCTAAAGAAAATCAAAAAACAAAGATGAAAAATGTAAGTTTAAGCGAAAAGTCAAAGTTATTAGCAAGATCTAAAACAAGGATAAAAAACTTTGAAGGGTTTAAACCCTATCCCTACAAAGATAGAGATGGAGTTTCAATAGGCTACGGTACTTTTTTTATTGACAATATCGAACCAGACAACTTGCCTGAAAATTGGATTGATAACTTGTATAAAAAATGCAACATATCTGATAGTGAAAAAAGTCAGTATGAGCAAGAAAACCAAAAAGAATTACTTAAAAACTTTAGCGAGACAATCAAAGCAAAAAAAATAAAAATTGATAAAGTAATTTTAAGAGTTAACAATAAAATTAAACTAAAAAATGCTGAACTTAAAAAATGGAAAAAAATAAAAGATACGAAAAAAAGAAAAAGGTATACTGACACTGTTGAAGCTGAAATAGAAAGATTAGGAGAAAGAAAAGATTCTTTAGAAAATCAAAAAAATGATCTCGATTTAGAAAAAGAAACTGCAAAATCGAGAGGATTTATATCAGCAGAATTAGCAGAAGAATGTCTAAATAGATATATTAACCAATCAATAGATTATCATAATACTAACTCAGATGTTTTTAACAAATATTTTTTTCAGATGGATAAAGATGTGCAAGATGTAATTATTGACATGTCTTATAATGTAGGTATGTACTTCTTAGAAGAAGAATTTCCTAACTTTCAAGGCTTTGTTAAAGAATATATAAATTCAATTGCAAACAATAATGACCAATTAGGAATACAGTCTCTAAAAAATATGTTTGAAGAAATCAAGAATCGATCTCCTGAATATCATGCACAACAATCTTCAAATAAAAGAGCAGAAAAAAATACAAATTTATTAAAAAGTGCACATGAAAGAACAAAAAATAATTTAAAAGAAAATTTGTATTCTTTAAAGTCAGTTTATAATATACTTTATAGCTAATAAGGAGTTATAATTTGAAATTAAATTATTTATCAACTATTTTTTTTGTTTGTATTTTCAATATAAGCACAGCTTTCTCTCAAGTTAACATAGAATCTATTAGAAGTCAAAATAAAGAAGCAGTTTTTTGGGGTGAGGTTAAAGGAGGGCTTGAATTACAAAGAGGTAATGTTGATATTACTGCTTTTGACTCAGATATTCTAGTTCATTTTAAAAAAAATAAGCATCATACTTTCTTGCAAACAAAATCTTCACAAGGACGTCAATCAGGCAATGAGTTTAAAAACAACTCGTTTGCACATCTTAGATGGACATGGATGACTTGGAAAATTTTAGGTTTTGAGATGTTTACGCAGATACAACAAGATGAATTTAAAGCACTCAATATAAGACAGCTGAACGGTATAGGTCTAAGATCTGAGATAATTCAATCAAAAAATCTTTCTTTAAGTTTAGGTACAGGAGTAATGACAGATTATGAAATGTTAAAAGATAGAAAAGAAAGCACTTTAATTCGTAGCACGTCTTATATCACAATGGCAAAATCAGTTTCAAAAGATAGAAAGAATTTAATCCTGTTTACACTTTATTATCAACCGCTATTTACCAATCAAGAAGACTACAGAATCAATCTAGAAGCAAACGTCAGAACAATCTTAATATCTTCTTGGAACATATCTTTAGATAACACTTTAAAGTATATGTACGATACAAATCCGCCAGAAGATATTTTGACTAACGACATCTTGATAAAAACAAGTCTACTTTACGCTTGGTAGTTATACATAATAAATAATTGTCTCACAATAAATTATTAAAGTCAAAATTACCGTTTGAGTTATTAAACATTTTGCTTCGAATCCTATCATGTTGTACACCAGATTTTAAAGTATCAGGTAAAACAAAGAAAAAAACAAGTGCTGCCTTTTTATGTGCTATTTCGCTTTTAAAGTATTCTTTATGAACAAGACGACCACGCTGCACAGTTTTAAAACTTAAGTCATCATCTGTGTTAATATCTGAAGGATTGATATTCCCTACTTCAGCACCTTCATAAGACTCACCAGATAACATTTTTTTTGACGCAAATTTTTTTATTTTTTTCATTCTGCTACTTCCAGCAGCAGTTTCTGCTATATCATACATATCTTCAATTGCTCTATCACTCATTTCACTTATAGCTCTTGCAATTTCTTTATTGTATTTATTTGCCAAATCACTAGACTTATCACTTCTAGCTATTTTAGCTAATTTAGATAACTGCCCACCGTTCTTAGTAGCAAGCTTTAGAATTGTAAGTTCTCTAGCATTTATGTTTCTTGCGTCATCTGAGCTGTATATTAAAATGTTAGGATTTTCTTTTCCACTTTCTTTATATTTAGCAGCAGTCTTTTCTGCTTCCTCTAGACTTCTTGCGACAATTGTCATAAAGCCATCATCACCGGAGACGTTATAAACAGATATTCTTCCTTCTGTTCTATTCTCTAACGAAATTGATATTTCATCTTGAATTGTAGATGTAGGAACCGCTTCTGCATAACTTGGAACTAAAGCAGCTGCTGACATTGCCAAAGTTAAAAGTGTATTTTTTAAATTTATTTCATTTAGCATCAGCTCTTCTCTACATGTGTTGTTATTTAACAATTTTCGCCAGTTTTCTACTAATAATTCTGTTTCTTGTCTGTTCATTTTATCTCTCTATCTTTTATACTATATATTTCAATTTAGTCAAAATTTGAGTCTATTAAGATTATTAAATTGTCCATTTGAGAAATTACGTATTCTTTGTCGTATTTTTTTCTAGATCCTAAATCATAGCCCATTAAACTAGATAATTTTTGTGATATATCATTGTCAACATCGTTCTGTAAAAGACTTTTCTGCCACTCACCATAGCTACCAATATTAAATTTTTTATTTTCATATTTGTTGAAGTAAACATCTTTCTTAGTTATCTTTTTTACATTCTGTAAAGTCTTAATTAAAGTTGGCTTGTCCATATTAAGTCCTTCAATTAAACTATGATGTATTGTTTCTACTCTCTCTTCAAGACTGTGCAAATAAATATCCCACCAACCAGAACTAACTTCTAATTTAAAGCTTCCATCATCTAAATCTTTTATACATCCTGAGCCTATTAGCATATTTATAAAAAGCTTGGCGTTTTCTATTAACTTTTTTTGACCATTTTCGTTTAAATCGTTGACGTCTGAAATGTCGAAGTTATATTGACTTGCAACTTTTTTCAACAAAAAGCCAGTTACATCTTTAAGTGTAATTTTTTCTTTTTGATTACTATGCATATTTTCTATAAAATCATAATATGCAATGTTAATATTTTCTTTAGCATCATTAATATTCATGCTAATAACATGCCCCAATTCATGTTCGATAACAGCTTCAGATGCGATTGGGGATAGCAAAATTAATCCTCCATGTTTACCTGAGTCTATGTTTTCTAGTGATATTGTTATGCCTTTCATATCTTCAGACTTTAAAGTTTTATCTAATGCTTTATTTAATAAAAAAGTAAAGTAGTGATAAGGATATGTCAAACCTTTTTCTGATTTGTTTTCTATCATCTTAAAAAAACTATTAGATACTTCCTGCAGTATTTTATTTTTCAGATCTAAAAAATCTTTTCCATTTTTTTTTACTGTTAACTTGTCTTCAAAAAAAACTTTAGTAAGAATCTCAGAGTAATTTTTATAATTTTCAGGCTTCATAATTCCAACGTATAAATCAAAATCGCTAGCTACATCAACCTTTATAACATCACTGTTTTTGTTTTTATACAATTTTGACACAGCGTCGTAAATTTCTTTTGTTACTTTTTCGCTAGATTCTGGGCTTAAACATTGCGCTGTTACTTTAGTATAAACTCCTTGGAATAACTTGTTAACTTTTTGATTTTCTACATCACCTAAACTTTTTTCAAAAGATTTCCTAAATAGATCTTCAATGTCAGTATCATTTGCTTTGTTAAACAACTTATCAAAAACATCTCTATCTTTATTTAAATCTTTTGGATTAAACAATTTAAACTTATTAACAACTTTACACGCTTCATTAAAATCATTTTCATTAAAGTCATCAGAGCTAATGTTAGCATGCTCATCTGCGGCTGCTTGAACTTGAGTATAAGTCGGCAAATTGTTCTCGCTGCTATCGTAAGCATGAGCAACATCAGAATATAGCGATATTGTTTTAATTAAAAGAATAGGAATTAATACAGAATTTTTTATCCCTTTTAACCTTAGCTTTTTTAAAAAATTTTCATTAATTAAACTTTCTTTGACTAAGCTTTCTTCAAGAAAATATATTTTTTCTTCTGTAATTAGAAAATTGTTCCAGCTTTCTACTAGTTTTTTATATTCACTATTTTTTATTTTCATTTTTATTAACTTTACTTGTTTTCTATGTAAAACAATATATCCTTACAGTTATCTATTTCTTTGATTTCTTCTAATGATGAATCACCACAGTTTTTAATATAATCAAAGGCACCCCTGTGTAATCCCATGCAATCTGTTACGATGTCTTTTATTTGCTTGCACTCAGATTCTACTTCTACCTCTTGCTTTTTCTCTGAACATGAAATCGTTGAAGCAAAGAAAACTGCAAAACAAATTATTATTTTTTTTAACATTGTAAACCTTCTTATATTAACTTAATATAAATATTATGAATTATAAAATAAATTACACGCAGTTAACATGTATTAATATATTAATAAAAATATTGCAAGAAGCAATTAATAGAAAATGCTTTGACGAAGAAGAAATTAAAAAAATTTACAAAACTGTAGAAAAATTAACAAAAGCCTAATTACAACCGCAATCTTTAATTTCATCATTAGTTAAAATAATTAAGCTATGAAGCTTTTCATTAACTTCTTGCAGACTTTTATAATCTTCTTCTAGTTTTTCAACTTTTTCATTTAAGTCATCAATAAAAGTTGTATCTCTAGAAATAAAGGCAGTCCCTAACGACGTCACTGATGTTATTACAGCTAGAGAAACTGCTAACCACATATTTTTATTGCTATTGTTCACTTCAGACATGCTTTTTTACCTTAATTTAAAAAAATTAGCAGCCACAACAAATATTACAAACATCACAGCATTTTGCACATGCACAGATTTGATCTAAGCAATCACAACATCCTTCCATGTCACCATCACATACACATTTGCATAATTTTTTGCAAAGATCACACATTTCAGGATTTTGTGAACAAATCATTGTGCACATCATAAACAACTTTTGTGCATCCATTCCCATGCAAGCTTGTGCTTTTTGCATCATTGAATGTCCAGAGCTTGGTGTTGAATGCATTACTGGCATAGAAACCATTTCGTGATGCATCTCGTTCATTGTTCTCTTTATAACTCTTCTTAACTGCTTTTCTGTTATTCTCATTTTAAATCCTTTTTCTGGTCTGTTTATTATATATATTTTTAAAAAACAAAATTAACTATTCTTTTAAGACTTCTAGCCTTAGTTTCCACTTTACCTCTTCACAATCGCTCGCCCAAGCAATTCCTTTATCAACTTCGTGACAACCTCCCCACATCTCAACACCAACTCCTGTACAAGCACGCACTCTCACTTTTATTGAGTCACATACCTTCTTCTTACCTAAACTATCAAAACCTTCATTACCATGATAATCACTGCAACATAGCATAAAAAACAAAAAAAAACAAGCAATTCGACTCATGGCAAATCTATTTCAATTAAGTTTTCATCTAAGCTTTCTATATAATTAAGCACCTCAGGTTCTAACTTATAATAAGCATACGCTAAAGGACTTTCAAAATTTTTCCAGTCACCGTCAACAAAATTACCTTTTTTAGCTGAATTTAAAATAGCTGAATATTGATATATGTCGTCAGAAGTATCATTTGGCGTATACTTTTCAGTCTGCTTAAATCTTTCCTGTTCCTCGTCAGACATATCTGAAAAGGGTGCATAATACATTACATCATCCCAAGACTCATCAGAAAAATCCATCTTAACAGCTTCAAGATTAAGCTCAGACTTAGCTCGCCTAAGATATCGATCCCAAACCCGTTCAGCTTCCTCAGATACTTCACCTCTATCACTCATTAACGCACAGCCAAGTTTACAACTAATGATTTCCAATCCTATTTCATAAAGTAAAGGCCCAAATCCTCCCGCGACTTCTGAACCTTTTATAACATAAGCCTCACGATCACCATCAACTCTTACATTCCTATCTACAATGCCTAAGTGATTAAGCCAAGCTTTCTGGTATTCAACTTTATTGTCACTCATAGATGAAAAGTTTATTAATTTAACTTCTAATACTGTACCATTAAAAAAAGCTTCAAGCTTAATATCTTTCCCTGTCTCTTCACGTAAAGCAACTATTCTATCAACAAACGATTTAATCTTTGTCACACCACTTATATCAGATGAAATTTCGTTTAAATAACCATTCCACCCTTCAACCAATAATTTATATTCTTTACGATTCATATTTCAATCCCTGCTTAATCTTATGCATACACTTGATAATATATATATTTCTACATATAAAATTAAACTTATATAAACGTCGTGACTCTAGAGACACCCAGCTCGATCAAAAACCTATCTTCTTCATAACCTTCTTGTTAGACATTTTCTCAAATGCACGAAAAACCAAAGAATACTTCTTTTTTAACTCAGGACTTTTCTCAAATATCGACAAAACTTCTTTCATTATTTTATCACCAGATTCACCCATTTTTTCAAACTTTTCAATGTAATCCGATAGTATATTACTCCCGCCAAAAGGATTTGCTCTAAGTTTTTTTACTAACTCGTCTTGCTCTTTTTGTAAGTTACCTATTCCTTCAACTTCTAAATCAGCTTTGCTTTCTTCGCTTTGCGTCTGGCTAACAGTATCATTCATTTGACTTATAAAACCTTTGGCATTTGCTGTTCCACTTAACGCTAACATCATCAATCCTATCGCTGCACCTTGACTTACTTTACCAGACAAATCTTGCAAAACACCTTCAACTATCAATGACTCATTCAATATATCATTACTCTTTACCAACTCTTCACTTATAATTCTTCTTAATCTACTCTCAGTTATACGCATATTTAAATCTCCGTTAATTTATACTCATAATCTATATATTTAATCAAATCACAAAATTTAACCTAGCTAAAGAAAACGTCGTGACTCAAGAGACGCCCTACTCCACACAGTCGCTTCCCAACCATCACTGTCATCAATATACTTTCCCCACTCTTTTACTATTCTCTATTTAAAAAATCAAGAATAATATCACTGAGTGACCTTGTATATTTTTTTTCAATTGCTCCAATAAGATCTTTGTTGAGTTTTTGTATTATTGTTTCTTTGTGGTGAGCCATCACTTTTATCATGCCACGTAGATTTGACTTAGTTGATGGTCCTGGAGTCAATTTTTTATACACAACTTTAAAAACAAATTCGCTAGCATTTTTTTCAAAATAATTTCTTATATTGAGTTCAAAGTCGCTATCGTCAGTCTTATTCTCTACTAATTCATCTAAGTCATCTCGGTCAAGAATATCAAGTTCAATATCATGTGCATCTCCTGACTTAGATCTATCATGAGGAAGATTAGTATTTAACTTTAAATCAAAACAACCCCACGAAAAACCTTCAGGATCATCAAGTGGCGCAAATTCAACAGAATCTAAGTCAATTAAACTCTTGAAATATTCATAATCATCAATCTTTTGAGGACGACTTCTGTTCTTACCCATAGGATAAGCCTCAACAATTACATCAGAATCATTATTAGAGTTTTTGTTTAAATAATTTTTCCAACCTTCGACTAATAATTTATACTCTTTACGCTTCATAACATCCTAACCTTTTTTACTATATAACTCTATGTATCAAAAAGTTTCCCAAAATTTCTCCCGAAAATTTTTTGACAATTTGCTCAAATTACTTTCACACACTGAAAACTATTTAACACACGTTTCTCTCTATACACGATGTATTCAGATGTGATCCCTAATACTTTTTGAAAAAGTTGCGCGAAGAAAATTCGGGTAGACGACTTAGGCCCCCCGCGTGTAAGCCCCCACAGAGTTAACAATTATAGGCCCTTAGAAGGCCCCCTAAAAAGGCCCTCTAGAGCCCCGGGGCCTACGTGTATCTTTCGACGTTATAGAGTATAATAAAACATAAGGAGGGATAGGAACAGCGGTTCCTAAGGACGAAGAGGACGGGATGGCAACCGGCTTCGGGATTCCGACTCCCAATATTTGAAAACTAGGTAACTCCAGCTGGCGAGGTGGATCCAATACACGAGGACCACGATGTGAGATGACTCAGCTGAAAAGGACGTAATACGTGTAAAACTCTATTCCTTAGTCTATAATGTAGATGTAAGGACAAGCGATCAATCAATCAATCAATCAAGGAGGTCTCATGGAGACTTATATGATTCCCGACGTGATAACCTTTCTTTCTCTTGCGGCATTTGTCTGGTGGTTATAACCCCACACCTCGTCAACTCGAAACGTGTAACTCATCTATCGTTAAGATATAATAAACCATAAGGAGATATAAATATGAGTTCATCAATTATCGTTATACTGGCAGTCTACTTCTTCCTCTAATCGGATCACTACGGGAAATAAATAAAAGGAATTAAACTTAACTCTCTTCGTGTAACTTTCAAAACAAAGGATTATAATAAACCATGGAAAACATTCAATCAAACATTCAAGGAGACAACATGGAAACAACAACAATTCATCAGCTATTTCAAGAGTTCATTAACGATGGTGGTGAGCCTAAAGTAACTTCATTCAAGAGGCATCTTGACAAGTTGATTAACCAAGAGATTAAGTCTCTTTGTGGTCGCTCGGCGAAGACTGGCCTCGTCGATGATTGGCGTAGCGAGGTGAAAGCCCGTTTCTCAGGGCGTGGAGCGAAATGGGTTAAGGTATCTGTTGAAGATATCCTTCCAACTCTCGAGGGATTTGATGATACAGGTGACTATATGGGATGGATCCAATCAGCTGGATTCGCTTGGATTCGCTTCGCAGGTCCTCGCGTCGCGAATGGAAGTAATTGTGCGGCCTTTGAGGTTAGGACTGGAGGATCTACGATCGATCATCCAAAACAGCTTCACTACATTCCTGCTCAGTTGCTTGGAGACAAGATCGAGGCTCTTAACTCGACTCCCCATGCGATGAGACTTGAGGTCGCGACGACTCCCGTAGTGGAGGAGCCTGAAGTAGAGGAAGAGGTTATTGAGCTCAGTGGTTACGAGTTGAATCCTGACGACGACGGTGGTTCAGCTTGGGCTGAGGATGGTGACGAGGATATGATGGGTGACATTGAGGAGCTCATGGATGATGAAGACAACTTAGACTTCTAAGATGTTTCGGGTGGTGGTGGCTTCGTGGCGTCGTCTCGCTTCGTGTAAACAACAATACCTTAGGTTATAATATGATCATAAGGACAAACAAACAACAACAACAACGTGAAAGGACTTCTATTTGAGAAGTAACAATTCATTCCCTACCCTTATCGCTTCTTTCTGTCTCTCTGCAGTTGCTTACAACGTCGCTCAGCCGGTTGAGGTTCCTGTTCAACGACTTGAGTTTGATGACTATGTCATTAAAGGTCACGTGCAACGACTTGAGTTTGATGACTACGAGATTCGAATCGTTCGTGACGAAGAGACGACAGAGGTCATTGACATGGATGAGGTGATCATCATTGCGCAGGATGACGAAGCAGATGACGGTGACGGTGTGAACATTGACATGATGAATGCTAACTGGTGTCTCATCCACCCTGACGACGTGATCTGTCAAGATGCAGACGAGGAGGACGAAGTAGAAGGCTGCTAAGGATTACGACGTTAACGTGTAAGACGACGAGAGACAAAGTATAATAAAACATAAGGAGGAATAAATGACAGTTCAACAGCTAATCGAAAAGTTACAATCTTTAGATCCTCACGACGAGGTGGTTATTGAGGTGAATCACGATGATATAGTGCCTCTGGAAGAAGACAGAATTGTTGAGGACTTTATGACACAGGATCATCGTCTCACGACGCAAAAAGATGTAGAAGCAAGAAAGGTTATAACACTAAGAGTATGATCACATTTACTGAAGCTGCTGCAAACGGGGGACTTCTCTTCGCAAGTTTCTTTATGGCAATGTTTTTATACGTCTACATTACAGATGCACTTTAAGGATAAACTATGACTTTAATCTATATGCTACTACTACTTTACATCATCACTCAAGCTAACAAATAAGGAGCAACAACATGGACATCGAAGTTATTCAAAATCACAGACGTCGCGCTGAATTCATCATTGACAATACACTACTTGCTAACGGCGTACAACCAACCGCATCGCTCATCGAGGAGTTTCTTTCTTTCTACGACTACAACGGATTAGCTGCAACAATTAACAATATCTACAGCTACTCAAAAACAGTTCTTCATGCTCAACATGAACAGCCTTACTTCCAACTACACTTAGTGTCTCACAGCTAGGACCCTTGGCGGCGTCGACCCTCATCGTGTAACTTTCAAATAAGCTTAGTATAATATATCATAAGGCAACAAACAATCAATCAACCCAAACAAAGGATAATCAATATGATTAAAACTAAAAAAGTTAGAAGAAGAATAACAGACAAAC
>Ga0181419_1000020_pt1 | contig 49212 bp, 97 predicted proteins | sample 42SPOviralmetaG_FD_130144 | JGI IMG/M metagenome (GOLD analysis project Ga0181419, IMG submission 130144) | Marine viral communities from the oligotrophic San Pedro Time Series (SPOT) site, San Pedro Channel, CA, USA - 42 SPOT_SRF_2013-04-24 | ecosystem: Environmental > Aquatic > Marine > Strait...
AATCTCATAACAATCAATTTGACCACCATAACTAATATTACTTAGATCAAAAATAAAACCATTTTCCATGTAAATTTGCCATCTACCAAACCCATCACTATCAATTGTGGTTCCTGGATATTTTTCACATACTGCTGTAAAAAATTGCTCTCTATGGAGTCTTTGCATTTCTCTTTTTGTCATAACCTTAATTCCTTTATACCATGAATATACGAACAAACCCTCGGGGAGCCAAGTCCTTGCGCGGAAGTCTTTAAATTACTCTTTTAAATATTGCTTGCTCTTTCAATTTAGCTTCAATCACAATATCTGGTTCTAAACCATATGTATTAATTCTTTCATAGATAATATCTGAATGGGCTTGAGGACGAATTGATTCATCTAATTTCTCCTTTTGTCTACTTTCAGAGTAATGACAACACTGAGCAATACCTTCAGGCCAAGTAATAGCAGCCATTTTTAATGCTTCCTCCTCAGTCATCCCTCCAGTATTAAATTTATGATGAAAATAATCAAATGTAATTGGAATACCTATTGTTTGGTAAATTCCATCAAATAAATCTTTAACAGAATATTCGTTTGGACTATCATCATTTTCGATTACTAACCGTTTTTTAGTGTCATCACGCAATAAGCTAAAATTCTTCACGAAACGCGCCAATGTTGCGCTTTTATCGCCGTAAGCACCACCAACATGAATATTAATTTTATTGTAATTTGAGGGTTCAAACACAAGCATATTCATTTGTTCGCTATGACAATCGAGTTCTCGAATAGTTTTTGCAACTACTTTTGGATTTGGTGAAGCAAGACAATTATATGGACCTGGGTGCATAGTAAGTCGTTGACCTGATTTAGTAGCAATTGCTCCTATTTCTAACATCAACTTACAAATCTCATCATAATCTTTTAGTGATGAAAAATCATATTCATCTTGCCAAGGAAATATTTGGGATGACAAACGGAATAATTTTATTCCATGTTCATTATTCCATTCAACAATAGTTTTTAAATCTTTAACATTTAATAATGCTAAATCTGAAACATAATCTAATCCTTTTTGATCAAATGTTTTTCTTCGCATTGTACGGTTTGTCATAATACCGTTTGCACTCATAATCGTGTTTATACACGCATATCCTAAATTCATATAACCTTTATTTTTTATTACTCCGTAAATATACGATCAAATATACCGTTCTCCAAGTTCTTGAACGGTTGCTTTTGCTTCCTCTAAAGACATTTGAAAAAATTCCCTATTATTATTAACTCTATATCTTTCTAATTTATGGTGACATTCTTGTTCTAAAGCAAATCCATTATAACAATGAAAAGCCCATTCAACTTTCATAGGAACAATCACACCTGTAGCATTAGAAATTTGTTTAGCACGCTCATCAGGATTATTTTTAGTAAAACCAATTTTATAATAACCTGGCATAGTAGGATTAGACATTATATAAACCCAAGAATCGTAATCACCATCTCTATTAGAATACATAGCAGAACTTCTAGCAGTATAGTAAGTAACATCTTCCCAACCATCTTCAGTTGGAGTTAAAGTAAAATATTGAGCATTTTCAATACCATTAGATGTAAAATCATCTTTACAAGCAATGTAATTTTGTGCTTCTTCTACTGTAATTCTTTCCATAACTTATTCTATTATTATATTAAAGGTATTATTTATAATTTCATTCTCCCCACTATAGGTTTCTGTATTAAAAACTGTTTCCACAAATAAATTAATAGTGTCTCCTATCATCTCATTATCTAATAAAATATTTTGAGTGGGTTTGTAAGTATATTTTGAATAGGTCCCTAATAAAGTTGGAGCATAAGGGCAATCAAAACAAAAATATTTAGGAATTTGATAACCTGCTATATTTAAAGGAGTGTGGTTTTCAACTAAATCTACCATACTATAAGAATAATTTCCAATAGGAATAGGATTGTTAAAATTATTATCATTAAACCACCCTAAGTAAGAGTATTGAGGAGTAGTAAACCTAATAGTATCAATCAAAATCCAATAATCGGTATCATATCTAGATTCAACTAAAGGAACCTTATTAATAACATATTGAGGATCAAGATTAGGTAGATCACCTTTTATTTGAAAATAATTTAACCCATCCCATTTAATTCTATAAAAACCATCCCCATCAATATTAATAGTATCATTTTTATAAATAATTTCATGATTAGTAAAACATCCACCAGGACAAGCAGGTGGGTAAAATTTCTCTTTTTCACATGAAATAAAGAAAAGAGCAATAGCGAGTGTATAAATTGTTTTTTGCATAACCTTAATTTTGACTAAATATACGAAAAAAGAATTAGGAAACCAAATCTTTTAATAGGCGTCTCGAAAACTTACCTTTCTACATATTAACATCCAGACATACGTATATACTATTTATCATTAATTATATTAGTAGTAGATAACCCTCCAAATCTTTTAATGTATTCTATGTGCGGAATAAATTCCTCACCTATAATGGTGCGATTGAGGTAGTCATCGCCTATACACATTACATCAGGGGAAAAAACACGTATTTGGTGTGTGAGTTCTTGGTCAGTTCCGAATGTAACTACTTGATCTATATAGCGGATTGATTTTAGGAACTCAACGCGATAGTGAAGTGGATTTATCGGTCGATGATCACCTTTCATCTGACGGATTCTTCCATCAGTATCTACCCCCACACAAATAATTGAATTTGGGTATAGTTTTTTTGATTGCTGGAACAAATGGATGTGCCCCATGTGGAGCACATCAAATGTTCCGTTTAACCAAACACGTTTTGTGGGTTCCGGGTTCATTAATTAGCGTATTCAAGCGCTAAACTAAACAATTCTTTATTGATCTTTTGATCTTGTTTAAAGTTTTTAACTTGTCTAGCTTTTCTTACTTTAGAACCACTAATATATTCGAAATCACCATCAATGATTTTTTCTTGTACTACATTAAATACACTCCATAAATCACTACCTTTATCCTCTACACGAGTTGGTGCTAGAAGCTCTTCGAAATTGAACTTTCTATTTTTGATTTGATTAGCAGTAAATCTAGTTTCAAGAGCTTTTTTAGCAAAATCAATTGCTTGTTGTTGACCAAGCTCAACTTGCTTCATTTTATTCATCGAATCAACTGTCAATGGCAATCTTTCTACCATATCTTTGATTTTAACCTGAAGATCTTCAAACGTATAACCCATATGTCTCATCTTCACATCCTCAAATTGGGTTGTTGAAATAACTAATCCATTCTCACAAATCATTCTAAATAGACCTGCTGTGAAGGTAAATGCATTTTTACCATCATGAGAGTTAGTTAATAGGATTTGTGGGAAAACTGTATCACCATCTTCTCCATTAATTACTACATCTGGATTTCTAAATACGACTAAGTGTTTTTGAACACCACGAGTTTTAGCTTTTCTAGCTTTAACTTCTTTTACATCAACTACATCCCAACCTAATAATCTCATATCATCAATTACTTTAGATGTTGGAATGTGGGTATAGTGTTTAGAAACTTCACTTGAAGCTTTTTCACTGAATACTGCTGGAGCTTTTTCTCTAATCTCCGAATCATTTAAAAATGTTGTTTTGTTTAAATCAACCATAACTTTTATTATTTATTTTTATTATACCTGGAATATACGAAGGCTTCCTGGCTAAGCCAAGTACTTAACCGGAAGCTTTTAAATTACTTTTTAACTAATAGACTTGGTGAAACTCTCATCATCTGACCATTTGCACCTTTAACCCCAATATTTTTAATATTAATTTTAACGATTATAAATTCATCATTAGGATTAACTTTTTTATGATTAATACCAACCACATCTCCAACCTGGAAATCTGCTTTAGTAGCACGAACAATTTTTTCACCTTTTTCGGCTTTCATTTTCGCACTTAAACCATTCACATCATACCTGATAGTACCTAATGAAATATTTACACCATACTGCTCTTCTAATTGAGCAACTGCTTTCTGGAAATCTCCTCTGAATAATTTTACTTCTTGCTTTGTCATAACTTTTATTTAAATCTGTGTTCTATTGGCTTCGCGCCTCATTTACCCCGTAAATATACGAACGCCTGTTGCGGAAACCAAATTTCCTGCGCATTACCTTCAAAATACTGTATATACTTTTGTCGATCACAAAAATTTTGTTAAAAAAAAGAATCGCATCCTGCGGATTTTGTGGCCCTTATTCCATAATATATTTGTATATACAATCGATGGGTGAAAGTCGTATTCGATCCATAAATTACCCTAAATCTTTTTTTACGCATATCCACCATCGATGGACGGCAGTATACATGGGATATTATATACATAGTACGCGGTACGGCCGCCACATAAACTATAGTATTACTTATTATCTACCTAGGTACCACCGTATAATAACTTTCCACCGCTATGATAATTACCGTATACAGAGTTACCCACCCTATATAGGGCAGGTACTCACCACGTTTACGATATGTTAGTGTAAATGTCGGTTATGCTACCATAAACGCTGATTGTACTGGTCGTCTATATCCACCAATCTGATAATTACCATTGTCAATCACCACACCATCTTTAATGGCTAGCGCATGTTTAGCAACAGCTATAATGTAATTACCTGTATTATATTGACGAGCGAATTCTTTTACTGTATAGGCAACAGGTTTATGCTTATATTTAGGGTTTTTTAATTTACCTCCTAACTTAGGCATATCACCAATGTGCTTAACAGTTCTTTTAACACCATCTTGGAATAGATTTAATTGACCCACATTATCAAAAACCATTTCATCATTAGTCTTTAACAATGTAGTGAACAATTGGGTTCCTTTACCCTTTTTTCTACCAAATGTATCAGCAACATACTTATGTGCTTGATCATAATTAACATCACATGCGTTAGCAACAGCTCTTACAACGCAATCATTCTTTTCACCTTTAGCGATTTCACTTGAACCACTAACTTGATAACCATTTTTAAAATTTTTCAACATAACCTTTATTTTTATTAACTCATTTACAGGGTAAATATACGAACAATATCTTGGGTAGCCAAGCCTTTGGGTGGAAATCGTTTAAAAGAAAAAACGATTCCACGTTAACCAACTCGCCTGGCGCTTACGCTTACCTTGCTCTTCAATCACACACGTATTACCATCCTTACTTACACTAATAAGCTTGGTAACATCACAATAAGTGGTTCCAACTGCACGACGCAAATCACCGATCTTATCTGTCCCATCAAAACCATCCTGAATACTTAAATTTAACATAACTCTTATTTTTAATCGCTCGAACCATTCGAACACCTAAATATACAAACGCTATCTCGGGGAACCAAGTCTTGTCGCATAAGTCTTTAACAGCGACGGTGAGCAGTTATGCTCTAGAAAATGGCCCGTCGTATTCGTACATTAAACCCATTGTTGGGTGTGCGACGGTGGAGCCCTTAATAATACATTCAGCTAATTTAGCTTTCAATTGTGACATTTTTAATCCGGTGATGAATAGTTTACCACCAATTACCTTACTGTTTGTTGCGTTTACGTTTATTCTCATATATTACCTTTATTTACGTCGTAAATATACGAACACCATTTGGCTCCTCCAAGTCTCTCCGCAATTACCTGCGATAAGGCGTGATTATCGCGTGTTCACAAGTATATCCCCTATCGATCGGGAAGGGTTGGGGGCGCGGAATAAAGGGGTTAATACAGGACACACCCCGTTCAACATTCCCCATCCAACGTTTTCTACATACTACGTATTTACTTATGTATGTATTTTATATTTGGGTGAGGTTAGTTATATTTGGTGATTAATGGTCGTATTCATCTCCCACGTCACCGTAATCTCCTCCGTCGCTGGATTTATTATTATGTTTCTCCACCTCATCTACGAAGTCCTCATGGTCATTATATAAGTCATTTACCCACTCATGATGTCTTTCATTTGCATATAATTTGCTCATATATTTTCTACTACGTACTTTTTCATCACGTGCATTTCCAATAAGCGACTCAGCACAAGCAATAATATTATCCACCCAAGCTCTATCAGGTGTATCCTCAATATTACGATCAAATACAAATGTTGATTTAACATCATTATCCATATGAATCATTATTGAATCATCTAGTATAGTAATACTTTTAACCTTGTCTTTATTATCTGCTCTTAAGCCCATTTTTTACATTGATTTAAAGGCACTTGACATAATGTACCTTGATTTTTAATTAGTGGATTTCCATTAGTATGAATACCAAATACTACTTTGATTTTATCATCATATATTCTTATCTTGTCTCCCTTTTTGATATTCATATGCTTCTTCTAATGTTATACCTTCTTCCTCAGGTCTGAATCCTATCATTATCCCATCTTCATCAACATCCAATTCATCTAACTCACCATCAAACCAACAGTCCATATGATAATGAGCCCACCAACCATTCATTTTTAAGTATGTTTCTTTCTCTGTTCTAGTTAAAGATCCCATATTGACTTTCTTTTACGTTTTTTCTTTAATGACTTAAACCTCAATAATATGTTGATTAATATTTTTTTAAGCATTAGTAAACATAATAGCTAACGCTAATAATAACCCAAACCAACCCACAACTATAAGTGTTGGAATAATATGTTCTTGTATTACTGTATTTTTAATAATTTTCTTCATTATTGTATTCTTTTAATTGGTTTTCATTACAACAATCTGTTAACATAAAGTAATAGTTCTTTATTTTTTCATTTTCCTCAAATAACATAGTATTTTCTACCTCTAATAACATGATTTGATTAACATATTTATTTTCCTTTGATTTAAGTTTTAAAAATAAATTTGTCATTGATATCAAAAGACCTATAAGGCATAAAATTATCATTGCCTTTAAAGTGAAGTCAATATATTTATCTTGTTTATCTTGTTTATTTATCATTTATATATCTTTTAATAACCCTCCATTTGTACCATTAGTTAACCTAACAGCAACTAAGTCAGATATGTTTAAATTAGGGATAATTTCTCTTAATGCTCTAGCTGTTCTATAATCAGCACTACTCCACTCATCCCAATAAGTGTAGTCAGCATATTCAGTTGAGAAACATAAGCATACCCCACTAACCTGTTTATGTACAAACGGATAACCTATCCTATACATTTCATGTCTAAAATCATCAGGAATTAAATCACCATTAGGGTAAGTAAATCTAAAAATATGTAATGTATCCTCATCATGTTTATGAATTTCACTAACTACATTTTCTAATGTACCATTCCCATTTAATTGGTCATCATCATCAACATACATTACCCAACCTGGTAAAAGTGCTTTTTCTGCTATTTTCAAATACCAGTTATAAGGAGCATGTGTACCATATTCTCTCCATGTTTTATCTCCTGTTGTGTGAAATGAATCTCCATTTCTATCATATTCAAAAACATCAGGTTCTACATCTTTATGTTCATTAATAAACCTATTATTGCTATGATCTTTACCATGATCCAAAACTTGATAATCTAAAAACTCATGATCTGGGTTTAAGTAATTATCAGTTTTAACATTATGATTCCAACTTACAACTAAACCCTTAATTTTAGATTTATGTGGAACTTTAACTAACGTAATATCTTTATAATGTTTTAATTTATCATACATTTCAGGTGTTTCATAAGTAACAATATGATTAACATTAGTATACGTTTGATTGTGTATAGATTCATAACACAATTTAAAGAAATTAATACGAGATGCTCTAGTAATAATATTAATAGTTGGCCCTTCCATTATAGTATAAAACTTAACATTAGTAAAATTGACATTATAATTGCACAAACACCAAGTGCATCAGTAACAAATTTTTCAGTTCTTTCTTTGCTATTCATTTAAATAAATAAACTAATTATAGCCAATATAATACCTCCTATAATACAAGCCAAGGTTGCTTTTGCAGCATATTCATCTCTTTTCTTTTTCTTATCACTATCATAATAAGGATGTTTAACCTCATCAGTATAAGCTAATGGTGAAGGTAAACCTGAGTAATGACAATGTTCATTTACCTCATCTTCAGATTTCCATCCCCATTTTTCTCTATCGTATTTTCTACCTTTTTTACTTACCATAACTCAAATCTTTTTTAATATCTTTTTCTACTATTTTCAAATACTTCTGTCTTTTTTCATGTGATACAAATGGTACAGACCAGAATTGTTTTGTTTTAAACCATCTCGATGGTTTCCATCCAAACACAAATGTATAAACCCCCATTACCAATCTTAACTTAACGGAATTAAGATATAAAGTAACAACAGGTAACATTGGTGCTCCATGTGTAATATATGTTCTAACCTTCTTATCTTTTAAGAATGGTTTTGGGTATGCATATTTACCAAACATAGGTACAAACTTATATGCAAACCCAGGAGTAAGAACTTCATCAAAAAATGTTTCCATTTTAGGTGTCATTCTAAACCACCATACTGGAGATATAAAATAGATATGAGTTGACCAAGTAACTAAGTCTTTATACTCTGCAATTAAGTCTTCTCTGTTTCTGTGTAGTTTATCATCATACACATCTATAATTTCAAAGGATTCATTGTTAGTTTCTAACTCTCTGATGATTGTACTAAATATACCACTGTAACAAAATGATTTCCTATCAGGATGTCCTATTACTACTAAGTGTTTTTTATTTGTCATTTCTCAGTTGTATTAATTATTCCTCCTATGATTTTAGTATCAGCTAAATGGTCAAACTCTCCATAGGTAATAATCTTATAACCTGTTTCAATGGGTTCAAATAGTTGAACACAAAGACCTTTTAATTCTTCACCGAAAATATCTAATTTAGAATGTTCATTAATGAAAGGTCCACCGCTCGGATCTACCATGCTAATCCATGGATTTGACTTTACCAGGTTTTGGTATTGTTTTCCAATAACACTGGGTCCTACATATCGATCGTTTTCATCATAAACAGATTCATGAATTGCTTCTTTGAATTCTTCAATATGCATTGGAGGAATTCCCATGCTTGAACTATCTTTACAGTAATTCTGATAAGCTAATTTATAGTCATTAGAACTTCCAATCCTACAATGCTTAAATTCACCTTCCCATAACACACTACCATCCTCTTGTTTGGTAAATGTAAAAACGTCTCCGTATCTATTTTTATATTCCATATTATCTTTCTAATATTACAATTTCACCAAAATAATCATCAAATACTCGAATTAGATTCTCATAATCACCAGATGTCATTTCATCTTTAATTTGATTAAAATCTAAATCGAATTGTTGAGCAAATCTCTTAGCATATGCCAGAAGAGCATAAGCATTTCCATCTGGACCTGTTAAGTCAATTACCATTTCACTATTTTCTCTTTTATCTCTTATCATAACTTTTTATCTCTAATTAAAATGCAGGTTTCATAATCTTCAATGTCCTCAAAGTACTGTATTACAACTTTAGGATCATCATAATCTTTAGGTAAATAAAATTCACCTTTATCAGCTAAATCTTCAAAACTAATATTACCCAATAGCAGATCAAGTGCATTAGCATAACTTTGATCTACTATTTCTTGGGTTGGTATTTCTAATTCATCCATAACTATATTTTAAAATTCACTATTTAAAGGTGCTGTACCTAACCATCCAACATGGTTTTTCTGATTTAAGCTGAAAAACAACTTATTCATTTCACCACCTCTTCTATTCTTACTAAACCATATAGCTCTTTGATTATCTTCTTGGAACTTTATGTGTGCCATTGCTGTTATCATATGTTTAAATCTGTTTGAACCAGCAAACTCACCACCTTTAGTAACTTGTTGTATTATCATAAAGTTAGTATTTCTTTTTTCTTGATTACCACCTTTATTATGTTGCTCAAATAAATTCAACAATTTAGTTTCTGCATTCTTCATAGTACCACCATGAAAATCAGTAACAGCAACTGCAAGTTCAGCAAATGAATCTACTAATACAGAATCAAATCCTTCACTAAGTATTGATTTTAGTATAACTAATGGATCATGCTCAATAAAATCACCCATAAACAATATAGGTAAATCACCAAACTTAGGAAATCTTTTAACCATTCCTACCATATCAATCTGATTCATTTCACCAGATATAAACAATGTTTTACTACCCTTTGCTTTCATATTAGCAAGCATATCTAATAAAACTGTAGTTTTACCAACACCTGGATCACCAACAAATGCAACATTGGTACCTTTCATCATACCACCTTCACTTGAAAGTAAAGCATCAATTTTAGTTCCAGTTTGCATTGGAACAAACAATTGAGGATCAAACTCAAAATTATCCATTTTCATAGTAGTTGGTTTGAATCTTGTTTCAACACCATTACCTACTAAAACCTGTTTTCTTGGTCTACCTCTTTTTACTTTTTTTTCTAACATAACCTTTATTTTTTTATGGCTTCGCGCCTCATTTACCCTGTAAATGTACGAACACTATTTTGCTTCTCCAAATATTTCTGCAGCTATCTCTTCGAGACCTTCAAGAACTATTGGATCACCAAAATCAACATCATGATCAATGTACTCATACTTACAAGCAACATTGCTTTGATTAGCAAGCATCTGATCGATTGCCTCGATCATCTCCTTTTCATCAACATACATCACCCAATCACTATCAACGGGGAAAATAAACTCTTGACCACCCTTAGGTTTCCAATGTGGTTTTTTATCACCATAATTGTTGAAACCATCTGCATCAACATTATAATTCTCGAAATACTGCGCTTGAACTTTTACTTTTACTTGCATAACCTTTATTTTTAAATGCCCGAACTCTCGAACACCATAAATATACGAACGCTCCTTCGGGAAACCAAATCCCTCGCCAATTATTTTTAACGTTTTCTTACGTCAAATACACCATAATTAACCTCAGCTACATAAACTGATGAAAGTGAAAACATTATTGGGGATTCTAAAGTATTACCTTTGGAGTGATATCCATCTTTCCAAAATTTAATTGAACGGTCAGCTAAAACTTCATCATTCTCAACATAGTTTTTTAATGGTACTAATTTTCTTTCTCCAATATCATTAAAGGTTGTATTGTGAAACATGCAAATGTTTTCTGGAGTGTAAGCTATAGAATTAATAGTAAAATCAAATTGACTAATTTTTTCAATAGGTTCCATCAAATCAACAGTACTGACATCAATTGTATTATTTAAATATTTAAATTTTAAACCAAAAGCAGTCTCCATTTCTAGCACCCACCCTAATTCCTTCAATCTCTCTATTAAAGCTTGAAGATCCTCTACTGTTTTACAACCTATATCATAATCATTAGGTAACTTACCTTGATATAAATCTCTAAGACACCCTCCATAAAAATAATAATCTAACCCTGTTAAACTATTCATTAAAGGGGTTAAATGCTTTCTAACTAATTGTAAACTTAAACTTATTCTCATAATAAAAAACCATGAATTAACCCTTCAGTATTCCAAAAAGAAAATCTACCAAATACTTTTAACTGCTCAGGAGTTGCTTTCCAAAGATGTTCATCAACAAAAAACCTAACAGGAATATTAGGATATTTCTTTTTCAAATCCTCACCTTTATTTTTTAAATATTTCCAAGTAGATTCATTCAAATACACCACGATTTCATCGTATTTCTCGCGAGGATTACCGTTATAACTCAACGAATGATCATAATATAACTCATTCAGTAAATGTTTCTCATATGGCCAAATATCCGCTTTTATAAAATTTATTTTCTTTGAAGAAGTTGATTTATTAAAATCACAATTATAAAAAGCCCAAGATAATCTATCAATAGGAAGATATTTTAAATCAAAAGTACATTTATCTTTATTATCTAAATCAGGAAATCTATTTTCAATTCTAACTCTTTCCAACTCAATTGCTTTTACATCTTCATAAGAATAATCTTTTTTAGAAATAGAATCACCACTGTAATTGTATACATAAAGTTCTCTAGGTATAAATAATACTTTACCTCTAGCTTCAATATGTCTTATAATATTAGTATCATTCTGCCACCAATTTAATTCACCATTAAAATCAAAATGTGGGATTGTATTTCTCCATGCTCTAGCCATTGGAGCAAAATTAATATTATGTCTAACTTGTAAAGCATAATTTGAAATTGAAGTATAAACTTCTAAATCCTTCTTCATTGAATGACCACAAGTAATTCCCATTAATTCTGGGTCCTCCATAAAATATTTCGCGTATATCTCCAGTAAATTAGCGTACATTTCGTCGTCACTATCTAATTGCATGACAATATTACCACTACAACCATACTGCGGATTATAAAATACTTCTTTCTTTCTAGATTGATTGTAATATACTACTCTAGAATCATTTCTAGCAATTTCCCTTAACCTTTCCTCAGCACTGTCTTCAGTTGAAAAATCATCAGTCACAACCCATTCCCAATAAGGATAAGTTTGAGCTTTAATAGTCTCATAAACATGATCTACCCACTTACCTCTATTATAAAACGATGTGCTTATTGAAAATATTGGTTTTTCCATCATACTTCTCTTTTATCACCATGTACTACTTTAACAGTTGGGAATCTTAATGAAATTCCTCCTTTATCATTTGTGGTTTCCTCAAAATATTGTACAGTAATTATTTTACCTACAATTGAACCATCCATATATTGCAATCTTTGCTCTTGAGACCAACCACTACCAACTTTTACTCTATGACCTTTGTGTTCAATCCATACTTGAGCTAACATTTGAATAGTTTCTGATTTACCATCTCTAACTACTTCATGATCATCACAATCGAAATCTAATACTTCATACTCAGCATCATGAAATTGCTTTACTTTAACTAAGTTTTTAGTACGCTTACCTTCATATGCAACATTCTTTCTTAACATCACACCTTCCCAATTATTTTCTCCAGCTAATTTAATCCAAGTTTCTAAATGCTCATCATCTGTAATCTGATACTGCTCAGTGTAACGTAAAATATCATTATTAATATTTCTACCTGCTAAAAACGATCTTAATTTATGTAATCTACTTCCTAATTCCTCACCACCTTTTTTATCCTCAAATACTGGCTTATGTAACATATCAAATATCATATAAGCTGGATTTTCAATTTGGTGATCTTTTCTTCTTAATTGCTTCATTATACCTTGAAAATCTTCATTTCCATCTTGATCCACTAAACAAATCTCACCATCAAATACAGTATTTACAATTCCAGTTGCTTCAATTGCTTCCTTTACTTTATTAAGTGTAGTTAATTCTTTACCCATTCTAGAATAAAGCTTACAAATACCATCTTCACCAACAACAGCTAAACATCTAACTCCATCTAATTTTCTAGAAGCATACCAACCATCTTCCCAATTACATTTACCCTCATATTCTTTAGCTAATGCAACTTTAAATGTGGGTATTAGACCTGGAATTGCTTTATTAATGATAGAATCTCCTGCTCTTACACCTAAATCTTTATCAATTATCTTCAAAAGAAACTCACTATCATATCCATTAACCAACTTAATAGCATCATGTCCAGTAACCTCTCTAGTTGTTAATTTATCTAATACTTCAAATAAATCTAAACTATGGTTACTCTTCAAGTGTGCATTTTTCATACAAGTTTTACTTGTAACATGATACTGCTTAAATGGATTGTAGGTGTATTCAAGTACCTTATGAATAAATTTACTACTACCTTTAATGATTTCAATTTTCTCTAAAGCACTTGAGGTATTCCTCATTTGCTCAATGAATTGCTTTATTTCCAATGACATAACTTTTATTTATATGATTATAATATACGAACCCTATATGCGGTAACCAAATACTAATACGTATATCTTACAAGTCTTTATACTTAAATTTCTTTACTTTAGGCTTCTGCTTACGTGGCTTCTTAACCCACATATCTTTTCCAGCATACTTAAACTCATCTTCCTCTCGGTACTCGTATTTAAACGGCTTCTTCATTACTTACTTCTTCAAATTCAACATCATCTACATTCATTACAAATAAAAAGTGCGTTTGGGTTCTCAAAACATGATCCACACCTAACCAATCTCTCCAGGCTTTTACAAACTCCATATTGAGGTGGTTAGTTCCTTTCTGTTGGAAGTTATGAGTTGGTATTTCTCTTTTAATATCATAGAGCTTATCTCCATGTTTATATAATGGCTTCATCGTATATATGTATTATTACTGGGTGTGTTGTATAAAAGAGCTTTAGATACTTCTTTTTCCACGTTTTGATTTAAATTCATTTATAACTTGTTTATTTTCTTTTGCTTTTTTTTCTGCTACTATTTGTCTATAAATTGGGCTTTCCCATTCACAACCTCTATATTCTCTTTTTTTACCCATTTTTCCAAAGTACTTGAATGCATATTAAAATTAATGATAATGCTAATGATACTGCTGTTTTATTTGTTATACCTTCATTAAAGAAATAACTAACACCAATAGCATAAATTATCATTCCGACTCCAAATCCTACAAATCTAGCAGGCCACATTGTATTATCAAATCCTGCTACAGTGTATTTAGTTCCCCAAATATAAAAATACGATAAAATAACACCTGCTGCTGCTACCCAAAATTGATTATTTCTAAACCAATCTGTTTTTAAAAATTGACCATTCAATTGAAAGAATGTAAGTATATGAGCAACAAAAAACGATGCTACACCTACTAATAACTGTTTATAATCCATAACTATTTATTTTACTTTATAATATTCACTAACTATTTTATATATTGCCCAAGGCCATAATAAACCCACAAACACTTTTTCTACTATACTAAGTCTATTTTTAGAATTCAAATGATCTGATAAGAGGTCTATTATGAAATTGGTTAATAAACCAAACATTAAATAATAGATAAAATAATTTAACATAATTTTTTATAACTTATTAATATAACTTCTTTCATTCCAGTAATCATCTCCACCGTAATAAGTACAAATTTCTTCACCTGGGTAGATACTTTTAACTGCTACAAATTGGAATGCTTTATAACGTGGGTGATCTCTCCAAATAGCATTATTATCATCTTTATGGTTGTAAATGCACCCATTCCCAAAAGGAATTACTTGTTCTACAAATTCACTATCTTGAGGCCAATTAAACCTATAGTCAATAAGTAAATCACTAGGTTCACCTTTAGCTATAGGTAAGGTTACTAAATGGCATTCCTCAATGATCTCACCTTCTAGAATATGGTCAGTAGCAAATACCCCTAAACCTTTTCCAGGTGAATCCTTAACTTCTACTTTTGTTGCTAGTTTAAGCTTCATTTTTACCCTTATGTTTTATTTTACGAGTATATTTAGAATTGTCACCATGATCTTTTTGAATCATTTTACGTCTAATTAGATTAGACATATGACCTTCTTCTTTGCTTCGTCTTTTGTTTGGTATGTTGGTTCCATTGATCATCCCAGAATATAAATATCATAAATTATAAGCTTCATGTTCTCTAGATTCAAGATCATAGTCAAATTCATCATCATCTGAATTCCATTTATCTTCTGCTTCTAAACGATCAGATTCTTTATCATCTCTCCAAGCAATTTCTGGGAGTAAACCTGCATTTTCAACTAATGACCAAATACGCTCTTTCCAAAGATCCATTTTAATATCTTCTACTACACAGTCAAATCCTCTATCTTGAGTAATTTCACCTACCATATCAATAAACTCATGACACATTAAGTCTAATTCACCTTCAATTGGGAAGTTAGTACCGTACTTATCAGAACCATTAGTTCCTGCTTCATACATTGCTTTAATTTTTTGCCATTTCGGCGTAACGATTGTTTTTATTGGTTTTGCCATAACTTTTATTTATTTATTTTTGGATTGAATTAGTAACATTAATGCATTGATTTGACCTCTATCTTGCCAACCCAAAACATCATCATTATGATTGGGGAAAAATTCTTTAGTTGCCCAATTACCTTGAGGATCAAATATAGCAACTTCAAATGCTGAAAAATCATCAGGTGAATTACTTTCATCTTTAGGTGAACTGTACTTATGAGGACCTGCAACTATACTTAATTGAAATCCATTATCAAATTTTGGAGATGATGCTACACCATCTTGCCAACTATTCCATTCTAAATCTTTAAATACTAACATAACTTTTATTTTATCTCAAATTCACTTTCAATTGCAATTTGAACATCAATGAACTCCATTAACTCTTTTTTATCATCCTCACTCATCAATCTTGATGCTGGGAGATCTTGAACTAGCGCTTTAATTAAGCGAATTGCATTTATATTTTCCATAACTTATTTTTTAATACCAAACATACAAATAATACTCATGAAAATTGCCATTAATGCAAATCCCATCTCATTAGCAACACCAGCAAAATGAACATACTGTTGAACAATACCTGCCATTGTTAATAATCCTAAACCTAGAGCACCTACTGCTCCTACTAAATACTTGAAATCGATATTTTTAAACATAACTTTTATTAATTTTAGGCTCTCACCTCATTTACAGGGTAAATATACGAACGATTCCTCGGGGAACCAAATCCTTGCGCGGGAGTCTTTAAGATATTTTGTATGAATATTTCCAACCACAATCATCATCAAAGTCTTCAAAATCTAATTCAACTTTGACTCTTCCACCTAATGCTTTCTCAAGCTCTTTAGTATTAATTGCTGACCAGTATCCAAATCTGAGTGTTAAATGTGTTTCGGCAAATTTATAATCACCTCTACCATCTTTAACTTCACCACCATGACCTACTTCGAAATCATCAGATCCATAAAATTCTTTAATTTTTTCTAACTGTTTGAAACTTATTCTTTGCATAACCTTTATTTTTTTAACTTACGATGTGAATATACGAACCCTATCTCAGGTATCCAAATATTTACGCAATTACTTTAAAAGTTTTTTTAATACAATCATCAATATGAACTGTAGTAGTTGCTTTATTAGCACCCTGAATTAAAACATTATTACCTTGAATTCTTTTAACTTTAAATGTATCAGTTCCCCACTGAAAAACACCTACTAAATCATTTACTTTTATCATAACCTTTATTTTAATAAATCTTGAATAACTAATTTTTTAAATTCTACACCAACACCTACTTCATTAGCTTCCTTTTGAGCTAATTGAATAGCAGTATCTGCTTTTAATTCACTAGTATAGTTTTTACTTTTAAAACTATTAAATATATTTTGAGCTTTTTCTAAATTTGTCATAACCTTAATTTTACCCCATGAATATATGAAAGGGATCTGGCTAAGCCAAATCCCTTCGTGGAAGTCTTTAAGATGTTTTTTGATTATTTACCTTGACCTTTGTATCTTTTCTTATAATGCTTAGCATTTTTAGAAACAGAAGTTCTAGTTTTAGCATGTACTCCTGGTCTTTTCTTTTTAGTTTTAGAGGTATGTAAGGTTACGGTTTGACGTGCCATTAGGTAATTGTATAAACTGTGTATTGAATATATTCACCTGGTGAAAGTGTGCCTAAATCATCAGGAGTAAATCGTTTAGCATCTGCTACATCAGAACTCCAACCAGTTGAGGTCATATATTCTCCAGTAGAAACATTTTGTAAGATATATCTAAGTGAATGAGCCATTACATATCCATTTTATCAGCCATGTAATTTTCAAAATCTTCTTCCCAATCATCAGATGTGTAAGTTTCATATGATTCACTACCATTTAAACGAACATCATTTTCTAAAGAATCTAAATAAATGCTTAAATTAGGCTTATCTTTTAAAGCATCTTTAGCTACTGCCACTACATTAATTTTTGCTTCAGAAAGATATTTTTGCCATTTAGCTTCATATCCTTCTTCCATCATTTCTTCTTCATCATACATAGGAGTTGTCATTCTTAACTCATCCATCATCATAGCCACAAATTTATCTTGTGTCATTGGGTACATTGAAGAATCAATCCATTGACCTGCATATAAATAAACATAATCAGCTCCTGATCCATTACTATGATCATAAAATTTTCTTAGTAATGTATCTACATCTCCATCTCTAATGATAGTTGGTGATTCATTATGTGTTGCATCTACATCTCCAGTTTCAGGATCAATATATGAAATATAACCTGAACTAGCTATATATTTTGCTTTTTCATCACTATCATAATGGTTTAATAATGCTTTACCTAAATTTTCTGGGTAGCCATCATAATGGTTATAAGTAGTGATGATTTCACTCATGTCTTCATCAATATATGCTACTTGTGCTCTTGTTGCCATAATTTAAAATTTTTATTCTTTAATTATAAATATTACAGATTATACTTAGATTGATATTTTTCAATAAAACTTGCACCTACCCCAATTTCTAGCACTATTGCTGTAGATGGAACACCAGGTAATTTATCAGCTGATAGGATGTAATCAATATTTTCATTCTTCCAAACTTTCATTTTTACTTTAGCATTCGAACGATTAGACGTTTTCCAAACCATTACTACAGGTTGTTTGGCATATGCTTTACCTTTTTCAGGTTTAATTTTAGGTGCCTTCCATCCTTTAGGAGGTGTGTTTTCTACTTTATAAGGACCAAATTGGGTTTTACTTCTATCATAATACCATTTAGATGACCATCCTAATTCTGGTTTAGATGGAACTTCATGGTGTTCTTCAACCCATTTTTGTTTAATTTCAATTGGTGTTTCTTTTGGTCTACCTCTATTTTCTGCCATAACTTTTATTTATTGTAATATTAATTTAAAATTTTTAAACTTTTCCCAATTTGATTCTTCTTCAATTGCTTCTAATTCAAAAGGATGATTATCATATTCATATCCTTCTTCATCATACAACCTTTTCATCTCATTTGCATCTTGAAGATAATGAGTATATTCGTGGAGTAGAGTTTGGATAACCCATTTTTCATCTATTGCTTCAGGATAATAAATCCAAATGGTATTAGTTTCTCTTTCAAATTCTGCTGCAGGTGATACTTCACCATCCATCTTCTCTTCTCCAGTAATTCTAGCATAGATATTATGATGGTATTTTATTGATGGAAAATGGTCACTATATTCAGATTTACCATAATAATTTTTTATTTTAGGATAAATTTTATTTATTATTTGTTTTACTTCTTTTTTATTCATTCTTCAAATTTATGTTTTAAAAACAATACCACATTTTCTTTTTTATTCCATCCATATCTGGTTGAATATGTTTTTTCTTTATAATCTGAATTCCACCTCCATAATTTTGCATTACCATGAAATTTACTAGCAAAAAACTCATCATGTGGTATTATTGATATGGATATTGTAGGATTGAAGAAATCAAATATCATAATATGAGTACATAAATCTTTTTTAGACCACGTAGCATTAATTGATAAATCTGATGATGTCCCCATAACTGAAGTTTGTTTTACTTCAATTTTTATACTTTTATCTTCCGAGATTATATCCCAACCTTTCCAATTATAGGGCATGGGATAAAATTTTTGGCCAAATTTTTTCTCAGCAATAACTATAGCTTGAGATTCAGCACACTCCGGGAATAACGCTAATAATATATTTCTTTTAAATTCAGGATCTTCTTGTCTTTCTTTACTAATAGCGTAAGGTAATCCTTTAATTGTTAACTCATATGTTATTTTACTCATATACCTAATTGTTTTTTAACATCTTTCATATGACGACACTGTCTATCCTTAGCTCTCCATTTTCCCGAACACGTACAATCGACTTTATTATCTTTTACAGTAACATTATAAAAATGACCTGGGTCTGATTTTGATTCAAATTTGAATTCATGTTTTTCAACATTTACTTTTTTAGGTTTTGGTTTAATCCAATTAATATCTTTTAATGTTGTTTCTGAGTGAACTTTTTGCCAAGTAGGTACAATCCATTTTTGACCATCTTGATCTGTGAAAAGTGAAGGAGGTAATACTTGGTGTTTATATTCATACTTAAATGTTTGAACATTAACAAATTTACCAAACCCTTTAGGATTAAAACTAAATGGAGTACCTTCAGGGGAGTGAATAATACGGGTTCTTAATGTACCGTACTTATTTAAATTTTGAAATTTATATAACATAACCTTTATTTATACCTTGAATATACGAACACTCCCTTAGGAAACCAAATATTTACTATGAAATTGTTAAAGTAACTCCTCCTGTTGTTTTCAGAAATGAAGAACTAATTGCAACATTAGCTGTTGGAGTAAATGTATATGAACCTCCACCTTGGGGAACCACCACTGAAGATATAAATGAAGATGTTATTAATGTATCTTCATCTATACTAGTAAATGAAGCATATGAACCTAATGAATTTGAAGGTTGTGTATCATAAAACCCATTAGCATTTCTAACTGTTTCTATAGTAAAATAAGCAGAACCCGATGATACTGGTGTGCTGAGTGTAAATGTATAAGTAGTTGCAGCAGTTAATGCATCTATTGGTGTTCCTGCTCCGTATAATTGATCTGCTGTGTATGACGCCATTTTATGATTTTATTATAAATATTAAGAAGGAACCACTACTCCACGTTTACTTACTACTTCTGCAGATTTCTCATTAGCAAATTCAATAGATAAATCTACATCTTTAGTTTCATAATATTTTATTATAAAAGCAGCTGTGAATGTATCCCCAGCTCCACTTACATCTATTGTTTGTTGAGGGTTTGGAGATGGGTAAATTGTGTCTTGGTATTCAGCACCTAATGAACCTAAGGTTGTTATAATATTATCAGTTGTTAGATTAGGATTATTATTACTTTCTGATTTATTTAATTTTACAAAGTCAAAGTTCTTAATAATATCATTAGTAAGTTTACGTTTACTATCCAAAATAGATAAAGTTGATTTATTAGCAATTTCTATTAAATCTAGATTTCTTAAAAATCCTTTATCATAATCACTTACAATTACTATATCAGCTTGACCAATTAATACATCAGTATCTATTCCCCATTTAAAAGGTTCAATATCATCTTCTCCTTCATCAACCCTAAAAAACATATGGTTTGATTTTTCTTCTATATAACGTGTTTTAGTTATTGTTAAATCATACCCTGTATTTTTATCTTTAGGGAAAATAGAATTAATATCCCAAAATTTAGTTTCAACTAATGCCTTAACATTTTGTTTGGTATTTCCAGCCATACCTTCATTTATTCTAACAGAATAAGGATTAAGTACTGGGACGGGTGCTTCAGGAGATAAACGATTTGAAATGCAATATTCAAATTTGTCTATACAATGTTCTCCAATGATTAGTATGTTATTGTTTTTCATTATATTCTTTTTCTATTTGTAAATCTAAACTTAACATAAGACATATAATTTTAATAGTATTGGGGCTTTTTAATATGAGTTCTACCCATAAATCCTCGTCAAACGTATCTAAAATATCATATGGAGATGGTTTACCTTCTATAGTCATGCTGGTTTATATCAAAAGCAAAAGGATTAACTTTTTGTTTTTTCTTTTTAATTACCCCTCTTTTAGTCATCCATACAACCCATTCTTGAGATGCTTGTACTGTTTGCTTACTTGAATTTTTACTCATTATTAGCTAATTTTTGTGATTTTAAATTATTGATTTCTATTTGTACTTTACTCCAGTAATATAGTGTTGATTTTCTTTTCCATCCTTTTGATCCTCCATTCCAACATCTAGCAATTACTTCATCACTATCATCTGCATGATGGAATGCTTGCCAAATATAAAACATTTCAATACTTTTTTCTCTACTATATCTATCTTCTAAAGTATATTTTTTCTCTACTTTATGTTTTTTAAGTATGCGATTTACTTCTCTAACCATAATGGGTCTAATTTGTAGTACACCAATTGAAGGTCGAGATAAATGTTTATCCCCCACAGCATTTTCATTTCCTTGACTCTCAACTTGTATTAAAGCTTCTAGTAAATAATCTGTGTGGTCTTTTTCTTCAATAACTTCTATTTTAGGTTGTTCATCAGGAAGTGTGGTTAAATCCAATGATGGTGAATAATGGATTAATTCGGCTTCACCACTAAATGTAAAAGGTACCATTAATAATAGTAATAAATGTTTCATTGTTTATTATTTTATATGTTAGTAATATACAAAACAACTATTGGGATTCCCAATAAAATTCAAAATAAATCTAAAAAATCAGAATTGATGTTTTTATTTTTTAGCTTTTGAGATTGTTCTTCATTTTTTAACATCTTAGTAGCTAATCTTTCTAAATGCTTTTCTTTTTGCTTGTCATAATCTTTAACAAGCTTATCATGCTTAGAACGTTTTATATTTCTTGTTTTCTTTTTCATAAATAAGCTACAATATCCATATCATCATCCTTGTCATTATCTCCTAATCCTAATTCCTTTAACCGTTGTTCTGTATAAGGATCTAATTCCCAATCTACTTCACCTGAACTTACAGGTTTATGATCTTCTATACCTTCAATTTGTTTTTCATTAAAAATATCTCCAACTGAAAGATAATAACAATTGTAACATAAAAATTCAATATTATCTTTACGATAATTTTTTTTATTTTTATCCTTAAAATGTAACAATAGAGGGATTTTATAATCAATTACCCTGCGTTCGTGGAAACCACATGATGAGCATTCTTCTAATAAATATCCCTCACTTACAAGTCTATACTTAATTTTATCAGGAGAAAAAGAAGAAGCATCTACTCTACCCTCAATTATATCTAATAATGCGGGTTCTTTACCTTTATTGCTTAAAAACTTAGGTATACCTTTACCTGAAGGGTTTAAATGCTGTTCAAATAAACTTTTATAACCTGGTTCTGCTGAATCATATAATTCAGCCCATTTTTTATAATGGGGATAAGATACATTTAAATACCTAGCAGCTGCTCTATTTGATCTTGTTTGAGATATAGCTGCTAATATTTGTTCTTTACTAAGTGGTTTTGCTTTAGGCATATAATTACTTTTTTGTATTTTCTATACCAAAAGTAATTGTATGAGTGTCTTCATCATCACTCGTGTTTGTATTTTGATATTGGGAGAATTGTTCTGGTGTCATAACTTTAATATCATTCCAAGTATGATCTCCAGTTCCATGAGTTGTAGTTACAGCTCTGTATGCCCCAGCAGTAGAACAATCTACACATACTTTAGTATTTGGTAGTGCTTTTATTCTAAGGGGGTGTATTTCTATGTTACATTTAACACATTTCATATTCTATAATTATTATATACTAATGTAAATATACAGAAAAGAATTAAAAATTACAAATTATTTTTTACTATACCTGTAATTCATATAACTCCAAAGATCTTCTGGGTTTGTAAAAATATATTTTTTTCCTGATTCATCTTCTATGGGTACAATTGACCCATCAGCATTAAATCTATCATAAATGTACCATTGAATTAATTCTGCTTGCTCTTCACCATATAATAACTTTAAGATATTTTCTATTACATTCCATAAAGGATCTGTATAGTGGTTTATTTCTATTTTTGAATTTTCAAATAATTTATGTTCTGCGGTTTGAGCTTTATCTAGTTCATTTACAAAATGAACAAATATACTTTCTTCAGTTTTATCCATATTATCTTTAATAGATACCTTAGAACCTAAAATACTATTAAAGAGATTAATAATTTCTTTTTTTCCCTCAAAATCTTCCATTATAATAATTTTACATCAAATATTTTTGAAAAAGAATCCAAAGTAAGTTCTTTCATTCTACAAGCAATAGTAAAAGCTTCATTAATATTTTCGGCATATAAAGTACCACATGCTTCTTCTTTTGGGTCGTTAATATTAAAATATTTATACTTTTTCATTAGATTGTTTTATAAGGTTTTTAATTTTAGAACATTCTTCATAATCTTCTTCTAGTACATATAACTCCATTACTTTTTCTAATATTGAAACATAATTAGATTTTTTAACTTCTATTAAGATGCATAAATTATATATGTTAAATAATTCAACTTTGGGAAGATTATTTTCAATTGCTCTTTTTACAGATTTGTAAGATTCCCTTAATATAAAATCAGTGAATTTTATTTCATTTTTTAATGAGACTAAATCTTGTTTATCGTCCCAAACCAGTTCTATGAATGTTGGGTCTTGTTTTTTTTTATTAACTTTCAAGTCTTTATTCATAATATACAATGTTTTTGGGGGTTCCATTATAAATATTAGACTTTAATTAAATCGTTTTGACGTTCTTGAAGTTTATTGATTCTAACAAATATATTTCCTATTTTAAATTCACCAACTTCACCACTATCTTTAATAATAGCATTTAGCTGTTGAATGATTTGAAAATCCTGTTGGGTAAATGTATTTCCATCTATTTCTACCTCAACATCGACTCCATTATTAAACCAACATTCTAAAGCTTCCTCTAATTGTGGGTTTGTATTATTAATAACAAGACATTTATTATATACTGGGGTGATAATAGGTTTCATAAAGGCATCATGTTGTACAGGTGTGCCCCATTTTTTAATAAATTTTTTCATATTAGTAGTAGTTGTTTGCAACCACTCGTCTGAATTTTTTCCAGCTGCACCCCCAGCATGTTTATTAAATCTACTACCTCTACTTGTAAAGTGGTAAACTAAACCTTCCCATGTCTGCAATACTTTATAACCATTTAAAACAAACCTATTAAATATATCTGAATCTTCTTTTGATTGTGGGGCAAATAATTCATCATGTCCCCCAATTGCTAAAAAATCTTCTTTATACATACACCAGGGTGCAAATATACCTTCAGTGACTAATTTATTATGTTTGGGTTTATATTCATTTAATACCCATTCATTAAATTTATCTATATTAAAATCTTCTACTTCAATCCCAAAGTCAACTAACATTTTTTCAGGACCATCTGGGTGTAATGGAGGTTCTACTCTAGTTGCACTTACAACTGTACCTTTTTTTAGGTGTTTTAGTATATGTTCATCTAAATTAGGACCTGCAACCATATCAGCATGATAAGCCATAATAATATCAGTACGAGCCATTTCAATACCTTTATCAAACATACCCACAATACCTATTCTTTCAGGACCTGGATTGTGGTGTACTATCAGATCTTCATCATCTTGGTTATTAATCCATTCTTCAGTACCATCTGTACTAGCATCATTTAATACTAATATTTCATGTTTAGTATTTAAATTACGAATTGATTTATAAGCTAATTGTAAAAATTCTAAATTATTTCTACTTGGTATTACAAATGTTATTTTTTCCATTTTATTTATTCAATTGTATAATTCCAACCATAACCCATGCTTCATTTAGGTTACTAGTAATAGCTGACCCCCATTGTCTTTCAACTCCAGGGACTGATGATTTTAAAGGAATTTCAACTATACCAAACCCACCAACAGTATCATTTGGGAAATTTCTATTTAGGGCATCTACAAATTCTTGAGGATCGTATTCATATAAATGAGTTCCCCCATCGTAAACCCATTTTTCAGTTTTACGTTTAGGTGTTGTAATAAAAATTAACTCAGAAGTAACTTTTCTTAAAGATTGTAAATATTCATCTAATCTTTCTGGAGGGAGGTGTTCAAAGGTTTCAATAGAAGTACATACTTCAAATTCATCTTCTTTAAAAGAATCTGTTAAGTTGTAAATATCACAAGTTTGAAATACTGCTTTGGGGGATTCAAATCTCTCATTAGCATCATTAACTGCATCTTCATCAATATCAATTCCAACTACACTTTTAGCCCCTAAAGATAATAATATTCCAGCTCCATATCCATATCCAGTAGCAGCATCTAATACTGTTTTACCTTTTGTATAACTGTTTGCAAATATGTATCTATCTACTGAGGTAGAAGATGCAGGATATTTAAACCTATCAAACTCATCAATGTGGGTATTATCTGATTCTTTCATTTTATTTGTGTTTTTAAATAATTTACTAAATCTATTTTAGGGACCCAACCTAATACTGTAAAAGCTGTAGGGTCAGTATTAAGAGTATTTCTTGCTTCACCTTTTTTCCCATCTTTATAAATTGGATCTATATTCATCATTTTAGCTACTTCATTTACTGAATGGTTTTCTCCTCTTCCTAGTTCAAATTCTAACCCATAGGCTTCTTTTTCCATGATTAAAATTAAAGCATCTACAATATCATCTACATGAGTAAAATCTCTTCGTTGCTCACCATCTCCATATATTTCACATTGAATATCTTTTTTAATATTATTTAACCATCTTCCTATCAAAGTAGTATACCCACCTTCTACTAACTGGTGAGGGCCATATACATTATAAAAACGAGTAATTGAGGATTTTAAACCATAATGTTTATTATATAATTCAAGTATTTCCTCACCAATATCTTTACTAAAAGTATATGGGTTTTTATATTTACCACTGTGTTTTGACGATGAACCAGCGTATATTAATGGAGTACTAGTTTTAGCACACCACTCTGCAATATTCATAGTACCATTAGCATTTACCGTAAAATAATCTTTTGGATTATCAAATGATGGTTGGATTCTAGCAATAGCTGCCATATGAAATACAACATCAAAGTTACCCCAAGGTGAATAATCCTTTATATTTCGGATATCATAATTTAAATAAGTACAACCTTCTTGATGATTTAATTCTAACCCTGTGTTGTAATTATCTATTGATGTTACTTCATGTTTGTCTTTTAAGAATCTCTTAATAAGATTAGTCCCTACAAACCCTGCTCCACCTGTTACTAATATTTTCATTTTAAAATCTATATGTTAAGCCTAATGTTACAAAAAACCCACCAGTAGCTATAGCTAATGTATTTGGATTCATTTCAAATTTAGGTGTAATTGACTGTTTGTGATGAATCATATAACCACCACCCATTGCCATCATACTTAAACCACCTATTATTGCTAATTTTTTCATAATTACTGTTTTTAGTTTTTTACTCTACCCTGATTACCAATCCCATCCATATCCACATCATCAAATCTACTAATATCTAAATCAGGATAATTTTCCTCTTTTTGTTTTTTACCATTAAAAACAATATTCCATATTAAAAGAGTTAGATATAATGAAAAGATTACAAACCCAACTCCAAACATAATTAAACTCATTGCTTATTAATTTGGTTAATAGATATACTAAACAGTAATATTGTACCAGCCCAATGAGCTGAGTATTGAGCTTCAGCTGTATGTCCTGCTAATCCTAATCCAATAGAATAACACATACAAATAAATGCTATCCCAACTGGATACCACTTTAATATTTTATTTTTCATATTTTAAATTTAGATTCATGGTAATGTTCATTATACATTGCCAATGTTGTTTCACTACATAATGTATAAAAATCCTTATCACTATCCAACCTTAAAATTAATTTCCTAGCTGAGTCTAAATCACCATCTTTAACTGTAAGATCTGGGTGTAGTATTCGTTGGGTATCTAAGCCATTATAACCTATACATGGAATTCCTAAATATGAACAATTTAACGCAAAAGTACCGGCAGCATGCGTACGCATCATATGAATACCAATTTTTCTTTTACTTAACTCAGACATCCATTCATCCCACATCATATAAGGTAATTGGGTTAATCCTAATTCTTCTTCTCCTTCTTGACGTCTACCCATCTGAGGTGAATATATTTCATCTGTAATTGAAGATGCTAATATAAATGAATCAAACCCTCCATACCAACTTTTCATATTACCACCAACCATAACCCCACTTCTACTTTCAGGATGGGTTACATTTTTGATTGGATCAGGATACATAAGTGATCTTAATACTCTTACATCTTTATGGTTTGTTAATCCTTTATAATATTCTCTATCTTGTTCATTATGAGCATAGATAATATCAGCATCAACTAAGTTATTAAAATAATGGATTTGATTTTTAAGTGGGTAATCTTGAAAATACCAAAATGGACCTTCTTGCATTACAGCAACTTTATCACAATGTTTTTTTATATTGTTAACATTAACCCATTCTGGGTTTTTCTTGGAATTAATAGCTATGCCTAAGTCATAATGTTTGGAAATATTATTATCGTTGAGATTATAGTGATCTGCATTTAGGGCTACCATCCATGCAAATTCTGTCCTCATATTTTTATATTCTCTATTTAGAGCTTCTTTAGGGAACGATTCCATTTCTGAAAAGAATGCTACTTTCATAATTCACCTAAAGTTTTAAATTTAATATTTGCATTTTTAACAAGATGATCTAAAGATAATCTCATTTGGTTAAAATTTCTTTCATTCCAAATATTATCATTCCAATCACCAGCTATATGAGACTGAAACATAATAACATCTCCATTATGAATTTTAATATCATTAGTATTAATACCATCAGCACCAAAAAACATCTTACAATCCCATTCTATATTATGGTTATGTTGATAATGGACAGCTGAATATTTAAAATGTTTCTCTAATTCTTTAATGGCTAAAGGGTGACCTAACCAACCAGGATTTCTCCATCCTAAAGGTTTGTGATCTACAGCTTCCCATTCATTTAACATTAATTGAACTCTTTCTTTTGCTTTTTCAGTTGTGTCTAATTCAAAAAATTCACATTCTCCAATATCATTCCTTTCACATTGGTGGTAATGACCATGAGCAGCTAATTCAAAATAATCCTTAGATTTTAACCAATCTATCCAATCCTTATGCTCAGATAAAGGAGCTTGATTGTGGTAATTTGAAGGAATAAATAATGTAAATTTAGCACCAAACAATTTATTTAATTCTTCAAGATAACCCATTTGAACATCTTCAGGTTTACCCCAACCTTCTCCAGGATGAATATCATCTATTGATATTGTTAAATTATATGTTGGTTTAGATTCCATTTATAGAGTATCGTAGTATGAGTTTTGTTTTTCTTGTTTTTCTATATTCTTATGATGATATAGGGCTAATTCTTCTTGAGGTGGTAAAGCTGAAAATTGTGTATGACCTTCTAGTACTTCATGGACTTTATTTCTCCATTTAATTTCAGTTTTATTTTTGTAAATCCTCATCTGATAATCAGGCCAGTTAACCCAACCTTTATCATCTACTCTCCATCTCCATTTTTTAATATGTTCATCAGTTAATCCTTTAACAGTGTTTACTCTAGGCACATGATAAACTTCTACATTAGAATTAGCTTCTAAAATAGCTGGAAGGTTTTGAATTAATATTTCATTTGGAATTTCATCAGCATCAATTTGAAATATATAATCTCCCTTACATAATTTAGTTAGTTGATTTTTCCAATCTGCAAAATGTCCTTTAAAATTTTTACTTACCCAACTAAATTTCTTATTATCAACAGAATTTCCTCTTAAGTATTCTTCTACTTTTTTATCACCATTCTTTTTATCATATAAGATAATAATTTCATCTTCTTTTCTTATTATATTTTGAAGATAGGGGAGTAGTTTTTGAATTTCTACTAATTCATTACAAACTGTGATAGCATAACTTATTTTCATATTTTAGTTTTTATTAAAAATTCCTATATAATCTAGAGCTTCTATATAATCTTTTTCTTCAAATTCTTTAATGGTTTCCATATCCATTCTATGTTTATAGAATTCTCCTTCTTTACCTGGTATTGGATATTTTTCTTTTTCTTCTTCATTTACTGGTATTGCTTTAACTGCTCCCCATTTCCAATTTTCCCCATCAGTTCCATTAGCAAATATCATTCCTTTTTCAGGCATATTAACAGTTGAAGGCATCCAAATCATTCCTTCATCATCTTCACCCATTAATTCTTTATACAAATTAGGAAGAAGTTCCATTTGTTCTTCAAAAAATTGAGAACCTTTTTTCAATAAACTATTTGTAATAAACCCACAACCATAACATTGATAGTTTTTAATTTCATGGTTTACTTCTTGAACATAGCAAGCATCTGACCCACATCTAGGGCACGTTATCATATTATCCATTTATACTTTTTTTAATTTTGGGAGTGCTGGTTTACTATCAAATTGAGGTAAAGATAAAGTAACTTGTTCTGGGAAGTTTGGAAGATTATTAGTTAGAATTTCATCTAATTGTTCTTCCATTTTAGAAAAGCTGAAGTTAGATCTACTATAATACCCTTGACGTTTACCTTTTACTTTATATTCTTTATAATTTTTAAATACATCAACTAAGCAACGTCCTATTTCTGAATGATCAACACTAAACCATTCTGAACCTTCTATTAGCATATCCTTTTGTTGTGCTGATTGGTGGATTTTAGTTAATTTACCTCCCATCAATTGTGTAAAATCTTTTTTAAGAAAATCGGTATGACCTGACCAATTTGTAGCAATTACAGGTTTATTAGTTAAACTAAATTCAAGTAATGGTCTACCAAATCCTTCACCTTTAGTTAAACTTACCATGGATTTAACCTTTGGGTGATTGTATAATTCATTTATTTCAGAATCATTAAACTCACCATGAAGTAGATAAATACTAGGTAATTGAGATGCAGGAACACTATTACGAATAGATTGTATTCTTTTTTGCATTTCATATCTATCCATATAACTAGATCCAGCACCACTCATTTTTAAAATTAATGCTGGTTTCTTTTTCTTGTTTTTAAATAATTCATAAAATGCTTTAATAAGCAACCCAACATTTTTTCTATCTTCCCCTAATTGACCTTTCATCCAATGACCTACAAACAAATATGCAAATGATTCAGGGATAGAATTAATCTTATTAAATAATTCTTGGTTTTGGATATCTTTTGTATTAATATCTTTATAAACATCTAAATCAGCACCTTCAATTAAAACTTTACATGGTGTGGTTAATTTAATTGTAACTTCTTGACCTGTTTGTTGATTTTTACCATTATAAGATGTTCTTTCAAAAACTTCTTTACTGTGATTGGATGAAGTTAAAATTAAATCCATTCTATTACAACCTTCAATCCATTGATGAGCACATGCTGTAGTTTCAATTCCTGCTGTAAGCCCAATGTTATACTTTCCAACTTTTTGAAATTCATTAGGTACTGTTACTTGACACCAAATATCAGGTTGTTGATCTAATTGGTTATTAGGTAAATTTAAAATATGTGAATTTAAAAATCCCCATTCTTTGTGATGATCTTTAATAAAACCAAATGGAGTACCTCCCCATCTTTGTGGTAAGATTTTAACATCATATTTTTCGCTTTTGATTAAAGCTTTAACAAAATCTCTAGAACGTGCTCCATATCCTGAATATGTGTCAATAGGGCAACTTACGTAAAATGTATTTTTCATTTAATAAATTATTTCATGTTTTAAAACTCTTGATTCAAAGTCAGTATCCTTTAGAAATTCAAATTTTTCTCTAGGTGTCCATGTATCAAATAACTCATCTAATCCTTCTATAATTCGATTAGACATTTTTTCTGATGTAAATCCTGCTTCATCTGATAAAGCCCATTCCATACCTGCTTTACCTCTTTCTCTTCTTTCTTCATCTCCCATCTTATACATTTCCATAATTTTCTCAGAAGCATCTTCAAAAGAACATCTATCATCATAAATGTAAGGTGTAACTGGGGATCCAACAATTGATAAATTAGTTGGGAATGTTGGTAATACCCATTTCCCATGTTTTGTATAGGTACCTCTATGATTTGAAGGAACATTTTTATCTAAATTAATCCAATCACCATTTTCATCTTCAAAACGCATTTGGTCTTGCATTCCACCTGTCACATTAGCAATAAACGGAGTACCAGTTAATAATGATTCAGTTAATGCTAATCCCCATCCTTCAGCTGATGAAATCAAAATAACACTATCAGCGCAATTATACAACATATTCATCTGTTCTGTTGAAAGTTTATCTGCGGATATTACAACATTACCATCACCATTAGGAAAGAAATATTCAATAACTGCTCCTAAATCAGTTCCATGTTCACTTACAGGTTCTGTATGAAGAACTAGTGTACATTTTTCTCTTTTTTCTTTAGGTAATTCATCTAAAAATAATTTCCAAGCTAAAATAGTATCTGAGATTGATTTTCTCCTAATATTTCTTGAGTTAAATAATAACATAAAATCACAATCTTTGCCTTTAGATAAATGCTTTCTAAATTTTTGTAATTGTTCATCTGTTCTATCTAAAGGACGGAACATTTTATTATTTAAACCATGAGGAACATATTTAATAACTTTATCTTTAGCTTTATCACCTAAAACAATTTCATTAATTGCTTTTGTTTGTTTTGATATCCCAAATAAAGCATCACATGATTCATAGAATTCTTTATTGTACATAGGAGCAGGCATACTATCCCAAATATTAAGATAAACAATAGGAATGTTTTTTCTTATTTGATTTTCCATTGCAAATAGCCATTGAAAATATCTTGGATCTGTAATTAAGAAAATAGCATCTGGTTTTTCAGTTTCTATAACACTTCTTAGTAAATCTGGGTTTCCATAACCATCCGTTGGGTATAAGATAATAGAAGAATCATCAATACCAGCAATTTTATCATTATCAGCTGATAGATCAATTCTTTTACCTTTATCAGGATGTTTTACAGCACCTGCTAATTGTACCCAATTATATCTATGAGAAGTGTGTAAAACCATTTCTCTACCAATTTGAGCAACACCTGAATGTACTCTAATATCATCAGTTAGGAGTAATATTTTTTTCCTATCTGATTGTTTAATATAACCTTCTTTCATAATGTGATTTATTTTTCTGTTAACTCCAAATTTGTATGGTTAGTAATTTTTTTCCTAAAATCTTCATCTGTTAAGAACAAATGAATTGCTCTATCTGAAAGTTTTTGAAATGAAAATTTACGTTTTACACATTCAATTTTGAAATTCTCAAACAAGTCACTTTGGACTTTTACACTTGTTAAGGTCATTTCTTTGTTACTCATAATTTTTAATTTATTATTTATAATATACAATTTTTACTGCGCCACTCCACACAATTCTGGGTTATCTTTAAAAGGACAAAAAGTGCAATTCCATTTTGATGGAGTTGGAGTGTAATTTTTATCTTTATATCCTTGTTTATTAAATACTTCTTCAATAAAACTATTTAAAGACTTAGTAGCTTTATTTAATTTTACTTTACCAGAAGCAGGTTTAAATGTCTGTATTCTTGGTATTATGAAATCTGGGTGATCATATACCTTACGTTTTACAATAAAGAATTCTACATCAATATTTTCAATTGGAATATTAAATTGTTCTGAGAAGAATTTTTTGTATAATACTAGTTGAAATTGTTTATCTTCATCTTTTTTAGTTTTATCATTCCAACCACGAGTAGATGTTTTAATATCTATGATTTTAAAGGTTTGGGTAGGTTCATGATACATTACAATGTCTAAATAACCCTGATATATAACATTATTATAAAACTTATTCGGAGTAACCATAACAGGAATTTCACAACCTACTAAATACCATCCTCTTTTTGTAAAGTATTGTCCTTTTTTCTTTTTAAAAGTTTTTAAAATTTCAACACCATCTTCGTAAAATTCTCTTAATTCTTCAGATGAACTAAAATGTTGGCCTTTATTTTTTTTATATTGAACTTTATATTCTTCTCTTAAAGCATCCTCAAAGATTGTGTAAATATCTAATCTATCAGCTGCCGCACCACTTTCTTCATACATTACATCTAAATAATGTTGGAGTGCTTCATGTAAAGCTGTTCCAAATACAGTGTGAACTGTAGATGAAAATATCTTATGTCCGTCTTTATATTGGAGAGCCCATTTATGAGGACAACTTCTATACATAGAGAATTGAGAATATGATACATTTTTCTGATATGAGTAATTTATCTCATCAGGTTTATATGCTCTTATTTCTTTTACAATTTGAGGTAATTTTTTCTTTTTTCCCACAACTTATTTTTTCCATTTATTCCTCATTACTAATTGAGCTATGACTCCATAATTAGAAATATCTATAAAACTATCTATCATAGGTTCATCAGTAACATAACTCTTACCTTTACGTTTAAGCATGTTTTTTAGGCGGTTTATCTTGTCATTACAACGCAACCAAATCCCAGTCAATGATAGTTGCACATCTTCTTCTTCCTCGAGTGTAGACCCTAAAGCAATATTACCTAAACCATAGTCTAACATTTTACCAGCAAACAATTCATATTGTTCTTTTTGAATTACTTTAAATTCTTTTGCTAATTCAGGATACATTTTTTCAAAGTCACCAACTGTTGACCCTATAATTTCATCATAACTTGCTTTCTTCATATTATTAAATAACTTCTTTTTGATCTAAATATTTTTCTATTGTTTCTAACCTCTCATCAGCATCGGCTAACATAGCAAGTGCTTCTTCAGCATTTTTGTAGAAATCTTCTGTTGAATGATCTCCAATTCCTGCCGGGTTTTGTTCTAGTAATTCTAAGGATAATAATGCCTTTGCTTTATCAGCTATTGCTGAGGTATAGAGCATATCTCTTAATTTACTCATAATTCTGCTTTTTTAAATAATTTATCTATTTCTTTTTGTTCAACTCCCATATCCCATAAGATATTCTCTACTCCAACACGTCTTAAAATATCAATATAATGATCTGCTTCTCCAAGCGAACAATGGAAATATTCAGCTACGTATTCAGCTAATTCTTGATAATTTCTTTTATTTTGATTTTTAATGTATTTAAGCCAGGTTTTCTTTTTTGGAATCATTTCTCGGTAAATTGAATATATTTGTTGTTTATTTTGTGGGTTAATTTTTTGTACATAGTTTGCAACATCAATGTAACCTATATACATTGATACGTATCTATGTATCATGTAAGAATTCCACTTATCCCACGAAGCTTGTGAGAAATTTGATGGAGGAGATTTCTTGTAAGTTATCTCCTCCAACCAATCAAATATGTTTTTTACCTCGATTTGAGACATTAAAGAGTAATATCTTTGTATTCTTCTCTAAGCTCTACAGGTACTGTTGATTCTAATACCTTACCAGATACTGTATCAAAAAATACTGGGATAGGCATTACAGCGTCTTCATCCGCTCCTACTACAAACTTAGATACCTTTCTAAGTAATACACCTTGTTGAAAGATATGATTACCATCAGTTCCCTCAATTGCTGTTGTTGATTTCAAATCAACATTCATTTGCATGTTTTGTTTTTCACTCATTTTAATTTAATTTAATTGTTACTGTTTTGTTTATAATCAAGATAAAATCCAATCGCTACTAAAATATTCATACCTACACTAGCGATTATTTCATGTAGATCTTTATATACATTTAAACTTAAATGAATATGTCCTAACATCCAGAATGGTATTGCCAAATTTTGACTAATCCAAATTACAAGGAATATTAAAAACTCTTTCATATTAAATGATTTAAATTTCATTTTAATTCTATTAATTTTGCTATAAGAGCCATTATGTTAATTTCTTTATCAATACGGAAATTAGACTGATAACTATACTCGTTGATATAAATAGCAACCATTCCTTCATTTCCATTTGCGTATATAGAAGCATTATCATACAAATAACGATAAAATTCCTCAAAATCATTAACATTCGCATTAGCGATAATTTGTCTAATAGTTCTCCAATTCGGTTTAGCATTTTTTAATTCTTTTAATACTTGAACCATATAATTAGATGATACAAGTACTGATTTATCTATTACTACTTCACTATCTTGAATTGATAGTTGGATAGTATTAAGCATTTTACGAATATCAGGGTAATATTGATTTACAATAATTTTTAAATCATCAGCACTACAATCAACTTCTTCACTTTTAAACACATCCATAAGATGGTAAGCAATATCTTGCTTTGATGGAGGAACAACTTTAAGTGTTTGACATCTAGATTGTAATGGATCAATAATACGTTCTATATAATTACAAGTTAAGATAAACCTAGTAGTACGCGAAAATGTTTCAATGACATTACGGAGAGAAGCCTGCGCCTGAATAGTAAGAAAATCAGCTTCATCCAAAATGACCACTTTAAGTGGTTTAAAACTAGCTGATGACGCAAATCCTGATACTTTATCTCTAATCGTTTCAATACCACGTTCATCTGAGGCATTAATATAAAGATGCTCACAATCAAGATTTTTAACAATGAGTTTAGCAAGAGTTGTTTTTCCCGTTCCTGCAGGTCCATAAAATATAAGATTTTGAATATCATTTTGACCTAAATATTGTTTAATAGTTTTTTTAATATGCTCATTACCAACATAATTTTCTAATTCAATTGGTCTATAACGCTCAACTAATAACCCGTGATCTTTCATTTATAACTTTTTATTTATAACGTAAATATACGAATAATATTTAATATATCCAAATTAAATGCCTTGTTTAAATTCTCCATACAAACTAAACATTTTAGGTTCTTCTTTTTTAACTTCAACCTCATTTGTTTGAATAGCATACAATTTACTATCCATAGGGTCTAATCTATAAGACCCTTTAAATCCTGTTTGATGTAAAAATGCTTCTAAAGCATCAGTTAAAGTAGTAAATACTTCCTTCTTAGGATCACCAACTAGAACCCACCTATCTCCAGGTGGGACTCTAGTTGCAATCAATTCATTATGTTCTTCTATTTTTTTAGCCATAATTAATAGTGTATTTCATCAGGTGTTGGATCTTTTTTTTCAGGATGTTCTACAATAACACATTCTGTAAGAAGTATTGTTCCCGCAACTGCAGCTGCATTTTCAAGTGCTGTTCGTGTTACTTTAGTTGGATCAATAATACCTGCTTTTTTCATATCTACTACTTTTTCTGTCTTAAGGTTAAAACCTGCCCATTCACTATTACCTGATTCTACTAATTGGTATTTACCGATCATTTGAGCGTCTGTAGAGTCATAACCAGCATTAATGAGGATTTGTTCAAATGGTTTACCACAAGCTTGATACACAATTTCCCCACCAGTAGTAGAAACATCAATTTTATTTCTAGCATAAAGTAAAGCAGCTCCACCTCCAGGCACAATACCTTCTTCCAATGCAGCTTGTGTTGCATGTAATGCATCATCTACTCTATCCTTCTTTTCTCTTAACTCAGTTTCTGTTAAACCACCAACATGAATAATTGAAACACCTCCTACCATTTTAGCTAATCTATTCTGAAGTTGTTCAGTTTCAAATGGGGTAGTTGATTTTTCAATTTGAGTTTGCAATTCTTCTATTCTAGTATTAATTGCATCTTCATTTCCTTTACCATCAATAATAGTGGTTTGTTCTTTAGTTACTGTTACTGCTCTGGATTGTCCAAACCAGTCCCAAGTAAATTTATCAAGTTTCATACCTTTACTAGTATCAAATACTTGACCACCAGTCATAGTAGCAATATCTTCTAAAATAAGTTTTCTTCTATCTCCAAAATCAGGAGCTTTAACAGCAGCTACTTTTAGAATTCCTCTTGATTTATTTACAATTAAAGTTGCAAGAGCTTCATTATCAATATCTTCAGCAATAATTAGTAAAGATTTATTTGTTGCTGAAACTTGTTCTAAAATTGGAAGTAATTCTTTTACTTGGGTAAATTTATGATTAGCAACTAAAACGTAACAATCATCTAATTTACATGACATAGTATTATTATCAGTAACAAAAAAGTGTGATTTATAACCTCTGTCAAACTGCATACCTTCTACTGTTTCAAGGTATGTGTCACCTGATTTTGATTCTTCAATATGAACTACTCCATCGGATCCTACTTTTTCAATTGCAGTAGCAATTAATTTACCAATTTCAATATCATTATTAGCTGAAATAGTTGCTACTTGTTGGAGTTGTTCTTCAGAAGAAATGTCTTCTGAAATATTCTTTCTAAGACAATTAATAACTTCTTTAACTGCTTTGTCAATTCCTCTTTTAATCTCTACTGCATTTTCTCCATTATGTAAACTAGATAGACCAGCATTAATCATTTCTCGAGCTAATAGAGTAGAGGTTGTGGTACCATCTCCAGCCTTATCTGCTGTTTTGATAGCTGCTTCCTTTACTGTTCTAACACCTAACTCTTTAACATTCCCATCCACACAAACACTTTTAGCTACTGTAACACCATCTTTTGTGCTCATAGGTTTTCCTGGGAAATTACTGATTAATACATTTCTACCATTTGGTCCTAATGTACTTACTACTGAGTCTGCAAGGATATTTATTCCTTCCATTAATTCATTTCGGGCGTCAGTCCCGAATTCTATTTGTTTTCTTAAATCTACTGGCATTTTAATCTTCGTTAAATGGTTCTGTTTGTTCTAATACTTCTTCAATTGTTGATTCAACTATTATTTTAGCTAAAATTTGTTGTTCAGGTCCTACAAAATATTCTTCTCCTTCATGTTCTAATTTTGTGAATCCCATAGTAGGTAAAACTACTACATCTCCAACTTTAACTTTAGTTTCAAAGAAATGATCACCTGTAACAGATGGTCTACCAGGGCCTACAGCTACAACTGTTCCTTTTTCATTTTTATCTTTTCCAAGATCAGGTACAACAATATTTCCATACATTGTTTCCTCTACTTCTAACGGTTTAACAATAACCGCATCAAATAGTGCTTCTAAATTCATACTAATTCTAATTGTGTTAATAATTTTGCTATTTCTTCTTTTTGATATTCCCACTCTTTAATATATTCTTTTACAGTGGGGTAAGACTGTTGGTTGTGTAATTTAAGGGTAGCTATTTTTTTAAGTGCTGATGCTAAATTAGTGTAATACCCAATAGGTTTTTCATAATCTTTACCTTGATTACCATTATCTTTTTTACCAAACTTCCCAATATTTTTCTCATCAGGAGTGATAGTTTCAATCAAAGTATAGCAATATTGATCTTTTGAAAGGTGATAAGGCTCTAGGATTGGATCCTTAATAATTGTGTTTCTCATATAACTTTTCTTTATTATTTATAACTGTAATATACGAATAAAATCGCGCTTGGACACGTTTTTCTTTTAAAACTATTACTTAATTTTAATTGCTTTTGGTTTAGCTTCTTTGGTAAGTGGGATTGAGATTTTTAATAATCCATTTTCCATTTCAGCATCAATTTTTGTTAAATCAAATTTAGGTGCAATTTTATATCCTAAACTGAATGATTTTCTACTTAAACCATGATAAATATACCCTGACAAATCTGTTGGGGTTTCTTCTTTTGGTTTATCATAGGATATCCTTAATACATCAGATTCTACCTCAATTGAGATATCTTCTTTAGTAAGACCAGTACACGCAATCTCAAAGTAAAGACCTTCGGGATCGTGATAAATGTCTAAAGGATGTGGTTGTTTGGAATTTAATGCAGGAGCGAATTGCTCATCTGCTTTGAAAAAATTTCGATATAAAATATCGAAGGGTGTTAACGGGTGTTCGTTGAATAATGTACTCATATCATTTATATATTTGTGCTGTCTTTCGATCAGCGGGTTAAAAAAATAAAACTTACGCGCCCAAGCTGCGATTATATTTTGTTATACGTATATTAAAATTCTGTTTCTGCTTTTCTTACCATAAAATATTTTGAGGAAATATCATCTAAGTTAAAATCTAACCTCATTAGTCCCATGCTACTTAATTTTAATTTCCCACCTTCCATATCTTTATTTGCTTGAAGTATGGTTTTAAATGTATCAGAATTAAATGGTAATTTCATATCTTGTTCTTTAATATTACCTGATACCTGGTATGTGATTTTATTATTATGTCCAGATTCATCACCAAAAACAAATTCCACTACATTTTCGTTATCTAAATTAGTAGTAGTTGTTACTAACATATTATCTACTAATGCTAATGCACTTTTTGCTTTGATAATATTATTAATATCTTCTTGTGTTAGATCTAATTCTACTACCCATTCAGCTTCCGTTACTTCACCAACTTTACCTATTAATAAAGGATCTGATAGAGCATAGTTAAGGTTAAAATTAAGGTCTGATATTTTTAATTTGGTATAAATTGCATTATTTTTTTCAAATTCTAGTAATAAATCACCATTACAAATACTAATTAAATTCTGTAATTTTTTAGTATCATAAATGGCTAATTTACTATCTTCTAGTTTAAAGTCCGTGCATGTAACATTCCCAATAACATCCTTAGTTGGGGTCATAAAATCAATATTTAGTGAATTATCTTTAATTTCCCACTTTACTGATTCATTAGTACCTAAGTAATACTTATTAATTATTGATTGTACTTTTAATTTATTTATCATTTATTTAAAATTTAAAAAACATATCTTTATAAGGGTTTAAATTTAATGTCCACCCTAAATCATTATAAAATCCTTCTAATTTATTAAGCAAAATAGACTCAAATATTTTTTTCCTATCTGCATACTCTTCTATAAATGTACGAATTTTAGGTGCAAGATCCCAATCTAAAAAAGCAATAGCATCAATTTGATATGGGTTTGGTTTTAAATAGATCCATTTAACTTTTTCACCTTGAGTTATTTGACTATGTTCTCTATTTAAACCCCAAAATTTTAACAAATCATTATGTCTAATAACTGCTCTTACAGCTGCAGGAGCACCTTTAGCTACAGTAGTAAACATTTCACCTGCCCTAGCTTTTCGTTCAGTGTATTTATTTAATGTTTTAACTGATGTTGGATTACCTAACTCAGTTAGCGATATACTACCATCTAATATTTGCTGTCTAAAGTCTTTAACACGAGCATCAATTTCAGGTTGTTCTGTACCTTTTAACACGTCAACTAAGGTTTTATGGAAGAATTTACCTAATACAGGTGGGAAATTTGCTTTTTTAAATTCAAGACCTTTAACATCAAGTGATTCTTTTACAATACCTTCTTGTTTCGTAATCCATTGAGCATAACGTCTTGTAGCTCTAAAATAAGCTGAACGGATAACACATTCAGTTTTCATTTCTAATCTATGCTTTCCTTTAGCATTGAAACAGTCTGTGGCTAGTTCACTGTAAGAATCAGTAATAATATCTTGATATTTTAAAGCAATACTCTCTAACTTATCATCTTTATCTTCACTAGACATCTCATTAAAATCTGGGTAGAGGTGTCTAAGTAAAGGTTCTGCATGAATATAAATAGAATCAGTATCAGAATATGCTACATAATTAATATCTTCAGGATCACAAATCCACCAAGGAGTATCTTCTATGTGTTTCATAATGTAGTTTCTCCTTTCATAACTTTATTAATATGTCTATTTGCTGTTAATGCACTTTCTTGAATAATGCGTTGACCACTTAAAGTAATAGCTTCAGATAAAATAACATTACCATAACGGAAACTACCAAGGGCAGTTGCACCATACAAACTATTTAGCAAAATTTTCATTGTATATTGTTTCATATGAAATGCTGCACCTAATTCTTTATTACCCGATTTATATGCTGTTTTCATTTCATTTTTATATAAAACTCTTTCATCAAACCATTTTTTAAGTATAGTTGATAAAACTGATTCTCTATTAGTAGCAAACATTACACCATTAGCAGAAATAGATAATTCATTTTGTTTAATCATTGATGTTAATCGACCAACATTAACTTTAGTTCTATTTCGTTTAACATTTTCAATAATAAGCTCTTCTTCAGGATCTCTATTTAATAAATCATTTAATCCTAATCTATTATTTCTATCATCAGCATCTATAATTCTACCAACCATAGTTTCTTTACCAATATTAATAGTCATAATAATTGAAGGGTATAGTGAAGTTAAATCTTCATCAAATACATAATTGTAAATACCTGCTTTAGGACAAAATAAATACCCACCTGCATAATTCTTTTTAGATAAAGGATTACGTTCTTTAGCTGGTGGTACAATTCCTTCACTTAATAAATAAGCTGAAATAGCTCCGTCTTGGGTTTTAGTATTAGCATATACTTCACTATAATTATGTTTACCTTTATGAGCCAAGTTTTTAACTAAAGATAAATATTCTAATTTTTCATCTAATTTTTTTAAGATCTCGACATCTACAAAGTTATACTGGATGAATTTATGTATATCAGATTCAAATAAAGCATCAAGATTACCTTCATATTCTATTTTTTTCATCCCTGCATATTTTTCCCCAATAGCATCTAATTTAAATGATGGTTCATCTGCCCAACTAAACTTTTTATGTAAGCGCATATAATCAAGTGATTCAACACCTGCTATTTGAATGTATTGGTCTTTATACCAAGGGGTTTCACGAACATACCCAATTGGAGATAAATAACGAGCTACATCTTCACCTAAAACATTACACATTCTGTAGTAAAGATAAGGAATATCAAAATAATCACTATTCCATCCTACTATAATGTCAGGATCCATCTCCCTAAATCTTTCTAAAAATTTTAATAATAATTCATCTTCAGTAGCACAGGGGATAATTTCTTTATTTTTAGCTTTTGTTCTAGAAAGTTGGGACTTTTTATCTAAAATCAATATTCCCCACTCATCTACTTGCTTATCATACCAAGCAATTGATGTTACTTTTTTAGGTGCTGATTTAATATAATCCTCAGTAAGAGCATCTCCCATTTCAGTTTCAATATCAAAAAATATCTCACGTTGGGTTTGAGAAGGTTCATCATTAATTCCATATTTTTCAACAAGGAATTTTTGATAAGGCGTCATATCATGGAAGTGAAGTTTTGTGTTTTCAGATTTCCAACTACGTACTTTTTTAAGAGGTTCACCTCCTAGACCAACATGGGTTGCATCTGCTTCCCCACACTCAACATAAGCTTGGTTAGTCCATTCTACTTTTTGATAACCTTCATCAGTCCAGAGATGCATCAAATAGGTATTACCACCTGTCCTTTGTGCGAAACATTTTTTATACATTAAATGTCTATTGTTTCATTTCTAAATTTAGCTAATTCCTCACTTGTGAAAAATTGAGATAAATCTGGTCTGTAGTAGTTAATATTTTTCATGACTTTTCTATCACGTGTTCTATAGACAATATAATATCTACCAACTTTTTCATAGTGACACGATTCCTCTTGTTCTTTTGATCTAAGCTCCACGGTAGCTTGTGCTTCCTCTTCGCTTGAACAAGCCTTAGACATATTCGACCCTTGAACTTCGAGATACGCTGGCCATATTTTATCCTTAAGACCATGTAGCATAGTTCCGTTACCCAACGAAACGTAGGCAATGTCACATAAAGCATCAAGAACCTCAACAATATCACCTTGTTCACAGGCAACTTTGTATTCTTCAAGTTCTTCAAGGATGAAATCATAAACAAATTGCCATTCCTTTTTCTCAGGGATTGTAGGTTCATAATTGTTTGGTTTACCCATAGTGGAATTAAATTCCTCTACTTCATTTACAAATGGTACATTACTTTTACTCATAACTATTAAATATTATGTCCTCCGTTATTAATCTTCAGACTGTCAAAAAATTCTTTTCTGGATAAATTATTATTTTCTCTAAATACTCCTGATGCTTTAGTTGTAACCATTGCAGCACCTTGATGTTTAACACCTCTACAAGATACACAATTATGAGTACCAACAATAGTTACAATAACACCTTTATTACCTTCTGTAATTTTATCTACAGCGTTATGAATAGCTGATGTTAATTGTTCTTGGATAGCACCTCTACGTCCAAATAATTCTACAATTCGGTTTAATTTAGATAAACCAATTACTTGACCTTCATCCCCAGCAATATAACCAATATGAACTACACCCCCAATTGTTTGGTGGTGGTGAGAACACATAGATGTAAGTGGGATATTTCTTTCAATCACAATACCATCATAACCATCTGAAGGAAATGATGTAATAGGAGACATCGCTGTATATCTACCAGCCCATAAATCGTTTACATATGCTTTAGCTACACGTCTTGGAGTTTCCATTGAATTAGGATCATTACGCCAATCACATTTTAAAGCATCTAAAAACTTACCATAAGCTTTTTCTGCTTCATCTATCATCTTATCTTTATCAGATTGTTGTAGTGGAAAGCCTTCAGCAACTCCATTTGCAAAACCCTCTTGTACCACTTCTAATTCTTCGTGGATTTTTCTACGTTTGTTTTCCATTAATTATAACTTTTTATTTGATGTAATATACGAACCCCATCTATAGAGCCCAAATTGACTTTAAATTTCTATGTAACCCTTTTTCTGAATCCATCCCCATACCAACGATCCATTCACCACCAATAGTAAATGCATGGTATGATTTTTGTTCTGGGATTGGTGAAGTATCTCTGACTATTAGGGATACAATTGAAATTGAAGATGGTTTTTTAACTTCTAAATATTCGATAACAGCTTTCATAGTATTTCCAGTATCATAAATGTCATCTACAATATAAACATGTTTACCTTTAATACGTGTTTCTAAATCTTTAGTAATTTGTATATCACCTTGCTTACGATTTACATATGATTTAACGCGCATAAAATCACATTCAATATCAATCGGCATAGCACGTACTAAATCGCTATAAAACGCAAAACAACCGTTAAGTAACCCAACCATTACAATAGGTGTTTTGTCACCTCTATGATCATCTGAAATTTGTTTACCAATAATTTTTGTTTGGATGTCTATATCCTTAGCATTAATTAATTCCTTCATTTATTTAGTTTTTCTTTTACTCTACTACTAATAGGAATTGCATCTCCCATTTCATCTATTCTAACAAAAGTTATATTTGTAGCTAAAATAACATTTTGTTTACCATTATAAACATTATGTGATCTAGCTTCCATATATAGTGTTAAAGAAGTATTTCCAATTTTTTTAACATCACCATATATTTTAAGTAATTGTCCTTCTTTAGCTGGTTTATTAAAAATACACTTATCAATAGATTTAGTTACCATTCGAGGTGTATCACAAAATTCAGAAGCATAAGAAGCTGCAGATGCATCTAACCATGCTAGTAATTTACCCCCAAATAAATTTCCATGAAATCCTAAATCTGATTTTTTAATTGGGTGTTGGGTTATATAATGCATTTTATCTTTTACCTCCATGATATTCTACAGCGTGTCCTTCACTTATTAAAGTTTTATTTACATCAACAGTTTCATCTATCCATAAAGTACCTAAACATCTCCCATATTTTCCTACTCCATGAGATTGTAAAATAAAATCCCCATCACCTAATAATTCTATAAGTCTTGCTTTAGCTGCTAAACCTCTTTTTTTTTCTTCTAAATCCCTAGTACGAGATTCTGGAGCGTTCATACCCATCATTCTAATTCTTACTTTTTTCCAAGTATCAAATCCTAAATCTACTAGAGCATCAACAGTATCTCCATCTACTACTCTATCTAATTTGGCATTGTATTTATACATTTAATTCTGATTTTATTTGTTTGTACCAATTTTCTAATCTTTCTGAGGTTAATTCATCTTGATTGTCTTCATCTAAGCATAATCCCCAAAATGTATTTTCATCTTTAAGAGCTATAGAAGACTCAAATTCGAATGAATCATCTTTTTTAGTAAGACCTATTACTTTACCCCCATTTTCTTCTACTACTTTAGCTAATATTCCTACACCATCACAAAACCACTCACCATACCCTATTTGGTCTCCTAAACCAAATATGGCTACTGTTTTTCCGGTAAAGTCTATTTGTTTAAAATCATCGAAGTAATCTTCCCAATCACTTTGTAATTCACCATCATACCAAGTTGGAATACCTAAAATATAAAAATCATGGGATTCCCAATCTTCAGAACCAACAGCATGTACGCCTGCAGTTTTAATATCAAAATCAGATTTAAAAATACCTAGTAAAACATCATCAATAACACGTTCAGTATTACCTGTATCAGAACCATATATTAATTTTACACGCATCTTTCTGTTCCGAAGGCCATTATGTGTGCCCTACCTGTAAATTTATATCCTTTATCTCTACACATATCCATTACTACGGGATAAGATTCAAATAATGCTGGTTTATCATCTCCAGCAGGCATACACCATGTTTTTGATTTGAGATATTGTGCAATGGTTCCTTTATCAAAAGCTTTATCTCCAAATTCACTAGCACCAAATTCTTTTTCCTTTAAAACATCTACTAAAGTTTCCATAAAACTTTCTACTTCTGGTAGGACTGCTAAATCTTTATCAATAACAGGTTTAATATGAAAATCATTATGATATGCAATTGAATCTGAAATAGCATCAACATTTAATCTTAAACGATTATGAGTTTTAATCATTTTTTCATCTACAACTTTTCCATTTGGAGTTAATGTTCCTACAACAGGTACACTATTCTTAAATTTTGGGGATATAGATAATAAATCAATTGGATAATCAGTATTTAGAAAATGAGAACCTTCAGTCTCAATAGTAATAAAAATACCTCTCTCATGTGCAAAGTGAGTTAATTCATTTACTAAAGCACCATGCATTGTAGGAGAACCTCCTGTAAGCATCATTTCAGAAATATGAGGGTTTTCATCATACATTTTAATAATGTCATTAAGTGTAAATGTACCTTTTTCTGGATGAATTGATGTGTACCAAGAGTCACACCATCCTCCTTCACCAAAATAACATCGATGAGTACATCCTGTAGTCCTAACTACAACAGTAGGGTAACCTTGTCGGCTACCCTCACTTTGTACCGCAGTATAAACTTCTAGTACTGGTAATGTTTTATTATAATCTTCTATTCTTTTTAGTGGTTTATTCGACATAGTACGCTGCATTTTTCCCGTGTTCCATAAATTTAACTTTCGTTACTTTAACTCTACCATCTGTTTCTTCTTGAACAAATGGGTTTAATTTATTAAAGATATATTCTGCAAATTTTTCTGCACCTGTAGCTTCAATAACTCTTAATTGGATTACACCTAATTCATTCATTGTCTTCCAACCACCAATTCCAGGATCATCTTCAGCAACAATAACTGTATGATCAAACATATAATCCATCCATTCTTTAGGTTGCATTCCATCAATCAAAGTTTTAGCACGTTTCATACCTCCAAAATCCCAAACCCAATTTCTGTCATCTAGTTCACCTTCAAAATATACTTTAAATGAAATACCATAACCATGTAGAAATCTACAATGTGTTGTTTCTGCTTTCCATTGACGAAATACTGTACTGAACCCGTCAAATACTTTACTTGATTGAAATTTACCCATTATAAAAATTTATTACTTCTTGTTGTGTTTTTACTCCTACAAATTTATCTACCATATTCCCATTTGCATCTACTTTAACTACAGTTGGGATACTTCTTACACCATATTGCATTACTGATGATTGATCTTTATCTGCATCTAATTTTTGAACTGGGATTCCAGAATCTGCTACTTTAGCCATTACAGGACCAAACATTTTACAAGGTCCACACCATGATGCTGATATATAAATTAATTTATTCATAATTTTATTATTTATTTTATACTAATTCTTCTACTATTCCTATTACTTCACTTAATATAAGAACCCCTGTTGCAATAACCAAATCAAAAGGAATAATTGCATAACCTAATATGCGAATACCCGATTTAATAAATGAAATAATTTTATGCCATTTTTGGTTAGGCATGTGATTAATTTCTGGTATAAGGTTTTTATCTCGTCTACTTCTGTTTCGGTTTACATCATAATATCCTTTATTATGTTGTATCTCATTTTTAGAAAAATAAGTACCTCTCATTGCTTCTGTTTTTCCGTCACTCATATTACTTTACTAATTGTTCTTTTACGTACTCTGAAAGTACTTGTTCTACATAAATTTTAGCTGTTTCATAACTAACAGGACCTGTTTCATCAGCATATTGTGAAGGATCTGGTCTGCCTAATGCAATAAAGGCTTCAATGCGTTCTACTGATGATGCTGATTTGTAATCTGCATACCAATTATCTCCTTCACCTGAATGAATATGGATTGGTTTGTAAGAAGTCATAGTTCTTTTATAAACTTCATCAAAATCAATACCTAATTTTTCACATAATATTTCTCCATCTTGTAAGATAGTAAATTTATCACCTTCAAGATAAGGTGTCCAATAACTTACCATATCAGCTCCCCAATTCCCTTCTCTAAAAGCAGCATCATCTGCATCTCTAAATTCTTGTCTACAATCAGGATAAATTGCATGATCACCTGCATGAATTCCTAAAGCAATATCTGTTCTTTCTTCTGTTTTATTTGCTACAGATAAAGCAACTGCTTGAGTAATAGAAGCAAAGATTTTATTTCTGTTAGGTACAACTGTTGCTTTCATATTATCTTGCTCGTAATGTCCTTCAGGTACCTCATCACCACCTTCTACTAAAGCTGAATCTAATAAATCAACTAAACCATCAAGTTTAATTTGTTGGTAAGTTACCTTATGACCATTTTCATTAAGGTAATCTACTAGTGATTGAGCTCTTTGTAACTCTGCTCTATGTTTTTGACCATAGTCAAATGATAAAGCTGTTACTGTTTCATACTCATTTAGTGCTTTAAGCAACAACGTTGAGCTATCCATACCACCTGAAAGTGATACTACTACGTGTTTTCCTTTGTTAAAATCTAATTCTAATTGCATTGTACTTTTATTTATTATTTGCCAGGTATTTTAAACGTATAGGCTAACGCTTTTACATATCTCGTAATTTACGCATTTTTTCTTGGACTACCAATTTAAAATGATTTCCTTTTATATTTACACTCCCCCCTTGTTGGAGAAGTTTTCTAAAAATAATTTCTTCAGTTTCAGACCATTCTTCACTTAAAGCTATAATTTCATCTTTTCCAGATGGTTTTTCACTTTTATTTAAATAAATTTTATGATTAGATCTTATTGATTGTTTTTTTAGCATATTATTCTTCTATTAGTTCTGGGTATTCAGAATCCTCAAGACATTTATCACGAGCTAATTCAAATTCAACTTCATCTAAAACTTCTTCTTGTAAATCCTCATCACCTGACTTCCATTTTTCAATTTGTTCAGGAGTTAAATCTTCGGTTTCTTCCCATCTGTAATCAGTGTAAGTAACCATTTTTCTTAATTTTGCCATATTACATTAATTTTGGTATTCTAAATTTTAAAATAGGACTCCCATTGACTGTAGGTTGACCTAATTCATCAATTCCTATTTCTTTTACTTTTATTGGTTTATTTCTAAATTTACCA
>Ga0181419_1000023_pt1 | contig 46423 bp, 73 predicted proteins | sample 42SPOviralmetaG_FD_130144 | JGI IMG/M metagenome (GOLD analysis project Ga0181419, IMG submission 130144) | Marine viral communities from the oligotrophic San Pedro Time Series (SPOT) site, San Pedro Channel, CA, USA - 42 SPOT_SRF_2013-04-24 | ecosystem: Environmental > Aquatic > Marine > Strait...
TATAGATGAGTTTGAATATCATGCAAACATGATACGTTGGATGGGTTTTGGTAAGGAGTTTATGGATATGAAATGTAATGTCCATATTTCCGGTAGGCAAGGACACCAAGGCATTATAAATATACTAGATAAATTGAGTCCAGAAGCTCGTAACACCATTGCTATCGAGAACGATGAAATGTGTTGGGGGTTAGATGAAAGTCTTAAATTGGAGAAACATGTAGCATTGGTGTTGGACATACACCATCATTGGATTAGAGATGAAGAATATATACAAGCAAATGACGACCGTGTTAAAAGGGTCATTGATAGTTGGCGCGGTGTTAGGCCTACTTTACATTATAGTTATAGCAGGGATGAATGGTTACCTGAACCATCCGTGCTTGGTGCAAACCACCAACATGGAGACATGCATGATATCAACAACCTACTCGATATAGGTTGTAAAAAACAAAAACTAAGAGCACATTCAGATATGTATCCTAATGAACAATGTAATGAGTGGGCATTGAGTTTTTGGAATGACTTTGATATACAATGTGAAGCAAAAGCAAAAAACTTGGCTAGTACACAGTTGTATGAACAAGCATTAGAAAATAACCTATGTCAAATCACGTAAAAGATTACAGAGATTCCTTACTACCAGATATAAAATTTAAAGGTAGAAAAGTTTGTGTGATTACAAATTACAGAACAGGAAGTACATTTTTTATTAGAGAAACCTTTCTAACAAATAGAATAATGCCTATGGGAGATTGGGAACACTTTAATAACAATAAAGACTTTAATTATCTTTTACATGAGTTACAACAACGTACTGCATTTTCATTTAAACTAATGCCAGATCATATTAAATTAGATAAAGACAAATATCATAAGATATTAAGTCAGTGTGATGAACTTGTATATCTCTACAGGAGAGACTTTGAGGCACAGGCTAGAGGTTGGATAGCATGGAATAAGTCAGGCGATCATGATCATCATTATGGCGAACTCAAAAGGTATGATATCAAAATTACACAAGAAGAAGCAGACAAATATACAAATCAATTAATAAACAATTATAAGTTTATGAATTGGTCATTTAAAAATTATCCTGGTAATGTATATTGCCTGGAGGATTTTCCCTTACAAGTGCCTTATAGTAGAATATATAATTGGCAAAGTGATATTACTATACCAGACTTCAATACTCATAAAGAAGTGTTCAGATCTTGAACAAATGCAAAAACCAATTTGGTAAATAGTGCTATGAGAGTATTAATTATTGGCGGCTGTGGCTATGTTGGCTCTGCAATTGGTAAATATCTTGCAGACGATCATGAGATTACAAATATAGATTTAGAATGGTTTGGTAATCATTCTCTTGCCCATACAATTAATATGGACTACAACAATTTAACACCTAAGTTTTTAGAGCAGTTTAATGTTGTAATACTTACAGCAGGTCATAGTAGTGTTAAGATGTGCGATACAGACTTACAAAGCAGTTTTAATAACAATGTAAGAAACTTTGTAAACCTCACAAATAAATTAACAACTCAAAAATTTATCTATGCCAGTAGTGCCAGTGTTTATGGTAATACTTCTTCTACTGAGATAGCGGAGGATAATGTAAACTTTAGTCCTATAAACTATTACGACATGACTAAGTTACACATAGATCACATTATGCATTTAAGTCCACTAGACTATTATGGTTTAAGATTTGGTACAGTAAATGGACCAGCACCTAGTATTAGAACAGATGTAATGATTAATGCTATGGTGAATACTGCTATGCGTAAAGGTGAGATACATGTATTTAATGCTGACACTCGCAGAAGTATTTTAGGTATAAATGACTTATGTAGAGCAGTAGAAAGAATAATAAAAGATAATAAAAAGTCAAACAGAGGTATTTACAATACAGCAAGTTTTACAAATACAGCAGGAGAGATTGCTACAGCAGTAGGCAAACATGCAAACGTTCCTGTTATAGATAAAGATCCGCCAAGTGTAATCTTTAATGAAAAGTTACAAAATAAAACATATGATTTTGGTATCAGTACTGCAAAGTTTGAAAATACTTTTAACTTCGAGTTTACAGACACATTAGACAGTATAACACAGGAGATGGTAGAGCAATATGCAAAATGCAATAGAGACCACAGAGCAGAACTCGTACACTACACTTAATAAATGTGTAGCATGTGGCGGTTCTAATTTAGAACAATTTTTAGATTTGGCTGAACAGCCACTTGCTAATAACTATCACAATGGAAGTGGTGGTGGCGAGTCGTTTAAGTTAGGATTAAATTTGTGTACTGATTGCTATCATACTCAACTACCAGTAAGTGTAGATCCTAAAGCAATGTTCGACCATTACATATATGTAACAGGCACAAGCCAAACACTCAGAGATTATTGTGATTGGTTTGCACAATTTGTAACTGACAGAGAAAATATACAACATGGTAACATATTAGATATAGCATGTAATGATGGTACACAGTTAGACAGTTTTAGAAAGTTAGGCTGGAAAACATATGGTGTTGATCCTGCAAAAAATTTATTTGATGTAGCATTAGAAAAAGGACACATGGTGCGTAATGCATACTGGCCTATCTCTTTCGTTAAGATGAATGTAATTACAGCACAAAATGTATGTGCTCATACTCCGGACCCTTTAGCATTTCTTAAAGGAGTCAAAAATGCTTTAATGGATAATGGTACAGCATATATACAAACAAGCCAAAGCCAAATGTATCAACGTAATGAGTTTGATACCACATACCACGAACACATAAGTTTCTTTAGTGCTAATAGTATGAAAACTTTAGCCGAACGAGCAGGCTTAGTATTAACTGATATACACATTACTCCTATACACGGAGATAGTTATGTGTTTGTATTAAAACATCAAGGTGCTGATGTTAAAAGCTCAGTAACAGAAACAATCAGGAAGGAAGGAACAGAAGGCAGACATAATACAATGTTTTATAAGCAATTTGGAATTAATGCTGAAAGTATAGTAAGGAAATTAAAAGACTTGGTTACTAGATGTCAAGCAGAAGGAACGCCTGTAGTAGGTTATGGTGCGGCGGCAAAAGGCATGACAGTATTAAATGCAAATGATATACAGTTGGACTGGATAGTTGACGACAATCAACTTAAACAAGGCTTACTCACACCAGGCACTAATATACCTATTAAAGATAAAAGTAGTTTAGATATAGACGAACACATAGTTGTTATACCTCTAGCATGGAACTTCTTTAATGAAATAAAAACCAATGTAGAAGGCGTTAGACAAGACAAGCCAACACAATATGTACAATATTTTCCTAGAGTTATGTTCGTAGTATGAAAAATTATCTAATCAGAAGTTTATACAAAATAAAATCTCCTATGTGGTTTGACGATCGAAGTGATGAAGGAGACTTGTACGATTGGTATATGAAAATGCATGACATAAGTCTACGATCATTTGAAAAACATTTACAAGGAGAATGGGAGTTTATTTTCTTTAACAAGGAAGTTGAAAACATTCAGGAAGTTTTTAAAGATCATTTCTTTGAGATATATGATATTTGGAAACAAGGCGATTGCAACATACTTTATTGTGGCCCAGATAATATAATGATGAAGCCTACAGAAATGTTTGGCAAGTATGATGACTTTATGATGTTTAATTATACTGATCCTAAAACTAGTGTAGAGGAGAATCATTATAACATTCAGCACCAACATTTTTTTAATGCAGATGTTAGATACTATCCAAGTACTATGAGTCAAGACATCTGGGACATGGGTTTAGAGATGGCAGAAAATTGGGACTTTAATAGTTGGAATACAGAGCAATTTATTCTTAATAAAATGCTATGGGATCAACCAGATAGAAATATAGATAATACACTGGACCCAACTATGGCATACCAAGGACATCAATTGTTTGTACATGATTGGGAGCAAAGAAAAGTTTACTCAAATGAATGGAATGGTTGTGATATTAAAGATGCACAAATCATACACCTACATGGAAGTAGGCACGCACCTAATAAGTTTGCTCTAATGGATCAACTAGAGAAACTCTCCTAATATGTAATGCTTGGTGGCCACCGTGCATATCGTTGGAACAGTCATTTGCAGTTCTCCTGCTCTATTCTAGCCTTTACTACGAGGGAGGCATCTTTTAATTACTGTTAGACTGAAATTAATCTGTCCAACACTTTTATTTAACAAAAAATGTAAAAATATGCTTCAAACAAAGAATTTCAGTATTTTTACTCAAGAAAAAGCCCTGAACTAGTCCAGGGCTCCTTACGTGACGTGTATGTTACTTCTTATTGAAGACGTGGTATAGTATCCAAATACCTACTAATCCTAGTAAGCCTTCGTTACTCAATCCATTTAAGATTACCATGATGTTTGTAACAACCTGAAAATCTCCTAGGAATGGAACCGCTCCGCCGAATAGAACCTCCAGCACTACTCCGAGAGCAATAACACTAATACCAACTTCTGTAAGTTGCTTGGCCCATCCGCCAACACTTTTAAGAATATCCATATTAACCTCCATTTTGACAACCTAAAGTGGTTCTCAGATATTACTTAACTGACCAGTTTCACTAGTTAAACTATCTTATAACATTTAAATACAGTTATAAACTACAAAATAGGGCAGATAAAACACATGTTAATACCAAAACCAATAGAAAAAAATGACGTAATCACAGTAAAACTACTTACTGGTGAAGAGATTTTAGGACGTTTTGAAGGTGAGGACGAAAATGGTCTTCAGGTTTCAAGAGCAAGTGTTGTGGCGGCAAATCCAGAAGGTGGACTAGGATTAGTACCTTGGATGATGAGCTCGGCACCAGAAAAAATTAGTATAAATAAAAATACTGTTGTAACTTTTGCACCAACAGTTGAACAGATTGCAGACAAATTTAACGAAGCCACATCAAACATTCAGATAGTAAAGTAAACACTTGACATACATACAGATTTTGCTATAATATATAGGCAATGGAGATTTCTATGAAAAAACTTATTGGATTGCTTCTACTATCAAGTAATTTAGTACAAGCAGAATTAAGCGATTTTGATATAAACTGGAAAAACGAAAAACAATGTTTAGCGATTAATTTATATCATGAAGCACGAAGCGAATCAATGGCTGGAATTGTAAGTGTTGCAATGGTAGTCATAAACAGAACTAAATCAGCAAAGTTTCCTAATAATATATGTGATGTTGTTAAACAGGGCAACTTAACAGAAAGTTGGAAAACAAAAAGGTATCCTGACATACCAAATAGTATGAGGATATTTTACCCTACACGAGGACAATGTCAGTTCAGTTGGTTCTGCGATGGGCAAAGTGATACACCTTTAGAGGAAGAAAGTTATAAACGTATGCTAGACATCTCAGATAAACTATTAGAAGACGACTTCAATATAGATATTACAGAAGGTGCAGACCATTATTTTGCTACATGGATAGATGTAGAACCTAAATGGGCAAAGCATATGATTTATATTGGCACTATCGATAAACACAAATTCTACAAGTCTATTAATTAAGAAATTTAGATAAATATATACTGTTATAATACACACAATTAGGAGTAACAGTATGTATGAATATAGATGTACAGTCTTGAAAGTCGTAGACGGTGATACAGTAGATGTAGATATAGACTTAGGATTCGGTATAGTTTTAACTGACGAACGTGTTAGGCTTATGGGTATAGATACACCAGAAAGCAGAACTTCAGACAAAGTAGAAGACTTGTTTGGCGAATTAGCAAAAGCAAGGTTAAAAGAAATGGTATCAGGTAGGTCAGGTCCTATTCTAAAAACACAGATTAATAAAAAAGGCGAAGATATGAAAGGTAAATTTGGTCGTATCTTAGGTGACTTTGAAGTTGAAAAAAATGGTGAGAGAAGAATGGCAACTGATGTATTAATTGAAGAAGGACATGCAGTAGCATATTTTGGTGGCAGTAAAGAAGAAATTTCTGCCAAGCATTTAGTCAACAGAGATAAATTATTGCGAGAAGGTTTAGTTAGTCAAGAAGACTTTGATAAAGCAACAGCAATAATGGAAAAGAAAAATAGTTAGACCGAAAATTGGTAAAAAATATATTGACATTATCTAAATATTGTGTATAATAATATGCAAAGAGGTAATGTAATATGAAACGATTTTATTCAGGTAAAACATATACACACGCAACTGGTCACAGTTGTGCATTCAGACAATGGAGAGCAGATAGTCATTGCAATTTAATTCATGGCTATGCATTACAGTTTGAGTTTACTTTTGGTTGCGATGAGTTAGATGAACGCAACTGGGCAGTAGACTTTGGTGGCTTGAAAGAGCTAAAGCAATGGTTAAAAGAAATGTTTGACCATACTTATTTGGTAGCCGAGGATGATCCTGAGATGGACACAGTTCAAATGTTACAAGACAAAGGTCTTATTGACATGAGAGTTGTTAAAGCAACAGGATGTGAACGGTTTGCCGAGATGGCCTTTGACAAAGCAGATGCTATTGTAAAAGATATCAGCAATGGAAGATGCTGGGTTCAAAAGGTTACTGTAAAGGAACATGATGCCAATAGTGCAACTTGTGAACTTGCAGACACTCAGAAGATTCGCTTTACAATGAATCCTGAGAATAACGAAGAAAGATAAAATGATGAACGAATAGTTTTGAATGGGGGCAAGAGTGATATCTACTTGCCCTTCACTTTCTTAATTTCCCTCCCAAATTTACGATAAATAGTACTACTATGTGGTTCGGTCTACTTACATTAATAACTGCTCTGGCTATCGCCGGCGTAGCCGCATGGTTCAGCATCGCTGGATTAATGATATTCTTTGGTGGCATGCCAATGAGTGTAGCCATTATGGCTGGTACATTAGAAGTAGGTAAACTACTCACAGCAAGTTGGCTTTATAGATATTGGAATGAAACTTCCATACTGTTAAGGACATATCTGACTACAGCAGTTGTGGTTCTAATGGTTATAACATCAGCAGGCATATACGGTTACTTGTCTAAGGCCGCCTCTGACGTTTCTAGTGATGGTGCTGTAGCATTTGCTGAAGTAGAACGTGTAGACGGTTTAATACTTAGAGAAGAAAATAAGATTGCTATTATAGAAGATAGAATACTTAGTATAGGTGGTAGTGTAGATGTAAGCGAAAGCATAATCCAACAAGAAACAATTAGAGATGGTGCCTGGGAAAGGGTACAAGGTGATATAGATTACGCACAAGGACAAATAGACAGATTAAGAGACCAACTTGCAGTATTAGACAAAGCAGTAAACGATTTGAGAAACAAAGGTGTTGAAGTGGTTGTTACTGATGAAGGTGGTATATTTCAAGGAGATACCACTGAAAAGATAGACTATGTTGCACAGGCAAACGACTTATACAACCAACAAGAACAACAACGTGCAGATATCAAAACAGATATAGATAAGCAACAATCAAATATTGATGCATACAGAGTCCAAGCACAAGACACAATAAACGGTGCTAACGCAGAAATTAATAGACTTAGAAACACTAGTTCCAATCAGCAAGATGCAAATATAGAAAAGATAAATGCATTTAACGTAGATATAGATGCAATTTACGATAATATTGCAGTACTTAAAGACACTAAATTTACTGCAGAAAGCAAAGTAAGAGATTTAGAAAGAGAAATAGGCCCAATTAAATATGTAGCAGAACTCCTATACGGAGCATCAGACCAATCTGTTATGGATCAAGCAGTAAGAATATTTATACTGCTGTTTGTTTTTGTATTTGACCCTTTAGCAATTATGTTATTAATTGCGGCTAACCAAACTCTACTAAGGTATGGTATAAATTTAGAGAGTACTGGACCTAAGTCACCTGACAATGATCCAGATGATTATTATGACAGCGATTTTGAAGAACAATCAAGAGGAAGATATGGCGACAACATGCCAGATTTACCTAGTGCGGTAGATGATGCCGCAAAGGCAATGGCAGAGTCGGCTTCCGAAAAAAAAAGATTAAACGAAATAAAAAAGGCCTTATCGTTATTGGAAAAGAAATACAAGAAGACATTAAAGGCGCTTGAGGATAAGCCTAAAGAAGTTGTGGTAGAAAAAATAGTTGAAGTTGAAGTGATTAAAGAAGTTGAAGTAGAAAAGGTAATCGAAAGGGAGGTACCTGTTCATGTCGAGAAGATCGTTGAGAAGGAGAAAATTGTTGAGAAACCTGTCGAGGTCGAGAAGATTGTCGAGGTTGTTGTCACAAAAGAAGTACCAGGACCAGAAAGAGTCGTCAGAGTTGAGTCCTCAGAAGGAGTCCAAAGATTAAATAAAGAGATAGCATTATTACAAAACGAGTTAGATGCATTAAAGAACAAAGAACCAGAAATTATAGAGAAGGAAATTATAAAGGAAGTAGAAGTCGAAAAACCTGCTTCAGGAGATCTTAAAGAAGCCGCACATCTTATGGCAATAAGTGAATTAAACAAAGAAGATTTATCAGAAAAACAAATATTAGAAATGTTACAAAAATCATCAGACGAAGAAGTAAAACGTAAATTAGGGTTTTGGGCAGTACAACTACCTAAAACAGATGTAGAAAAAGAACCAACAAACAAAAAGTATATAGGTAAAAAATGAGCGAAGAGCAACCTTTAACATGTAACTTTTGCGGTAAAAAAAGAGAAGAAGTAGAGAAACTAATTGCTGGACCTGGTGTCTATATATGTGATGAGTGTATAAAGTTAAGTTATGGAATTGTATCTGAAGATCAGGAAGGAGAATTTGGCAACTTAGACTTTGACGATTTACCTAAACCTTCTGAAATAAAAGACTTTTTAAATTTATATATTATGGGACAAGACTCTGCAAAAGAAATATTGTCTGTAAATGCATATAATCATTATAAAAGAATATCAAACGTAATAAATGATGTAGAGTTAGACAAAACAAATGTACTTTTATTAGGCCCAACAGGCACAGGTAAAACATTACTAGCAAAAACACTAGCCAAGAAACTACAAGTACCATTTGCAATAGCAGATGCAACTACACTTACTGAAGCAGGATATGTAGGTGAAGATGTAGAGAGTGTTCTGGAACGTCTCCTTACATTGTCTGATTTTGATATTGAATTAGCACAAAGAGGTATTGTGTTTATAGATGAGATAGATAAAAAGGCCCGTAAGTCAGAAAGTAATACTGCTACAAGAGATGTAAGTGGTGAAGGTGTTCAACAGGCATTGTTAAGACTTATTGAGGGGACACAATGTAAAATTAAATCACATACAAAAACAAAGTATGCAGATGAATTTATAGAATTTGATACGTCAAATGTATTGTTTATATTAAGTGGAGCATTTGTAGGCGTAGAAGAAATAATAGAAAAACGTTTAAAAAGTAAATCTAAAATAGGATTTAACAGTAAAATACTTACTGTTTCAGATAAAAATGAATTGCTAACTAAAATTAATTCAGAAGATGTCGTGCAATACGGACTTATACCTGAGTTAGTGGGCAGACTTCCCGTCATTGCAACGTTAGACAATTTATCTGAAGAACAATTAAGAAAAATCTTGACAGATGTTAAAAATAGTATTATAATGCAAGTAAAGTCTTTATTAAGACTTGACAATTTAGAGATAGAATTCTCTAATAACTATTATGATCAAGTATCTAAGTTAGCAATACAGTCTAAAATGGGTGCTAGAGCATTAAAAAGTCTTGTAGAGAACAGTTTAATAAACATAATGTTTAGGATAGATGAGTTCAATAATAATGGTGTTAATACTATTAGATTTGATAACTATCCTTATAAAGGAAATAAACCAATATTAGTATTTAATGATCGTGAAGAAACAGACAGCAATTACAAATTATACAGAGGAATAGATGAGTTGGAAAAATAATAATTTTAAGAAAGATTTTAATCACAAGGCTAGGAATAAAAAACGCCAACACGAGGATAAAGAAAAAAGAAGGTTCGCAGGTCGTGACATAGAAGTTTACAATGGTGATGTAAACGGAGCAATCAGAAAATTAAAGAAAGTTTTAGAACGAATGGATTTCCAAAAGGAATTATCTAAACGTGAGTTTTATGAGAAACCTTCTGCTAAGAAAAAACGCAAGAAGGATCAGGCAATTAAAAGAGAAATAAAATCTAAAGATGATATGATTATGCGAGGCGAATGGATGCCGCCAGAACTAACAGGAACTAAACATCTTAAAGGAAAAAGAGGTAAACGCAAAGCATGGGCTCAAACAGAAAAAGTTAAACGATTAAGAAACAGAGGAAAAAATCAGTAAGATGGAAACTATAGCAATTATAATTACAAGAGGGTTAGAATTATTTGGTTCTCTACTTGTATTAGGTGTTGTATCAAGTGTACTAATTGGCTTTGATATAATGACAAGCATACTGGATTTTATAAACACCAATCCATTTATAGTATTAGGATTAGGTATAACATATATCTTATACAGATCAGAACTACAAGAACGAGGACATTATGGCAAAAACTAGAGTATCAGTAGTAAGTGGAGGATTTGATCCTTTACATTCAGGGCATATAAACCTTTTAGAAAGTGCGGCTGGATATGGAGACAAACTTGTTGTATTGCTTAATAGTGATGAATGGCTAGCCAGGAAGAAGGGTAGACCTTTTATGCCTTTTGAAGAAAGAGCAGGCATAATAGAAAGACTAGACATGGTAGATTATGTTTATGGTGTTGAAGATACTGATGGTAGTGTAACCAAAGGACTAGAAAATGTTAAAAAGGCATTTCAAAAAACATCAGATGATGTAGAATTTATATTCTGCAATGGTGGAGACAGAGGAAAAGATAACATACCAGAAATGGAAGTTGAAGGATACACTTTTAAATTTAGTATAGGCGGAGATAACAAAGCAAACAGTAGCAGTTGGATATTAAAAGAATGGCAATATCCTAGTGAACGCAGAGTATGGGGAGAGTTTAGTAATTTATTTGAAGATGGTGTTGTTAAGGTAAAAGAACTAGTAATAGAACCAGGTAAAGGTATAAGTTATCAACGCCACTTTAAACGTAGCGAATTATGGTTTGTAAGCAAAGGAGAGTGTGTTGTAAAGCATGGCAGAGATACAGACAAACCAGATGAATATGATACAATAAATTTAAAAACAGACGAAGTTATACACATTAGAGTAGGTGATTGGCATCAAATAGTAAATACACAGGAAGAACCGTGTCATATAGTTGAGATACAATATGGCGAAGAAACTACTGAAGACGATATAGAACGTCTTGAGTACTACGACGGAGAGTAAATGGAGATGCGAGAACTTAACGAACAAAGAGTTTGTGAAATATTAAATGAAATTATAGAGCTAGAAATGGCTGGTGTAGTACGTTATGCTCACAGTTCATTAATGGTTACAGGTCCTAACAGAATACCTATTGTAGCATTCCTACAAGAACAAGCAACAGAAAGTCTTGATCATGCCTTACAGGCAGGTGAGTATATTACAGGAATGGACGGACACCCTACACAAAAAATTGCACACATAGAAGAGTCACATGACCATAGTGTACTACAAATACTTATGGAAAGTCAACAACATGAAGAGAAAGCAGTAGACAAATACAAAGAACTTTTAATGGAAGTTGCTGATGCAAGTATTATGTTAGAAGAATATGCCAGAGGACAAATTGGAATGGAAGAGCAACATGCTTTAGAAATTCGTAAAATGTTAAAGGACTATGGACCTAACGAATAAAAAGGTAGTATTTGTACTTACATATTTAGAAGCAAAGGAATGGAATAAATTCTATCCTGCATGGATGTTCGGTCAAGTATATCCAGATTACCAATTCATAGTATTAGATAACGGCAACCAGCCTTTAATGGAGGAGTGGTGTAAACTTACAGGCTCTTACTATTATGGTGCAGAACATAACTTAGGTAGTAGTGCAGGTTATAACTGGATATTTAGAGTTGCAGAACTTTTACAATTAGACAGAGCAGTACTACTACAAGCAGATGTAGAAATAATCAGCAAAAACTGTTTAGATGTATTGTTTGATGAGAAATGGAAAGAGAACGATATACCATTTTGGCCAATGGAGTCTAGAGAGATGTGGGACACACAACCAGATAATTTAGGCGGCTGTTACAATTTAGGACAATTTTTTAGTTTTAATCCAAACTATTTGTTATCAAATAAACTATTAGTAGATGAAAATTATGTAGTAACACATTTTGATGATGCTGATCTTATGAGAAGAATGTTAGAAGTAGGAACAAAGCCACATAACTTACTACTTGATTACGAACATATAGACGTTGTAGCAGGTCCAGATAAAATATCTTCTTTTGTTGCTGGACTTTATAACATGTATCACTTCTCAAGTTTGCAGTCTGGTTCAGAGAATCATAAGGAATGGCTTGAACTTAATCAACCCTATCACGACAAAAAATGGTTTAATGAATCTAAAGACCATGCATACGCATTTCCATTTGGTCAATGTGACCCTGAAGATGGTAAAGATATAAGTCATAAAGAACTAGAAAAATTAGACATTAATAAATGCGATCCACATAGTCACAAATGGTTACCATTGGGCTATCCTCCATATCCTACGGAGTATGAAGTAAACAGATTTTGGAAAGAATTAACAGAAAAGGCTTGACTTTCAGCGGTTTTTTGCTATACTAGTATAGTAAATTTAATAAAGGGAGCAAAAATTTATGTTAAAAACACAGTCCAAAAGAGCAATTTTTAAACAATTATTATTAAATGATGTTAAAAGCATTATGGATGATTTAAATGCTGGAACATGGATAGATTTAGTTACATTGAGAGATGAATTAGAAGGTAGTATAAGCGAAAAGTATTACTACACTATGTATAATCAAGATTATACTTACAGAACTTATAGTGACAGATGGTACAGAGCAATAAAAAGCATACAAGGTGATGACATAATTGTAAAGAAAGTTGGTGGGAAACTACTAGCATTTGCTAACACAGATTTTTGGTTAAATAGTTTGAAGCAAATAGGTGCTACAGACTGGACTGCTGACTACAACAGAAATTAGGAGAAACATGTACGATATATCAGAAAAAGGCGAAAAGCAATTTAATAGAGTAATTTGGCTATTAAGAGGATTATATATTTTAATACCTGTATCTATATTTCTAATATAGATTGACAAATAAGACTGACCTGTTATAATAAATGTATGACTATGCATTTGGATAACAGGTTTTCTACGATAAACACTAAAAAGTATAAGGCTAAGATTACTAAAGGTAAACTTAAAGAGCTGGAACTTAGATGGCGTGAACACAATAGGTCTATGAAACGCAGACACATGCATCATATGAGATATGATACATTACAAGAGTACATTGACTATTGTTATGGTACAGCATCAAAAAGACCAGATCCAAGAGACTACAGGCATTTTACAAAGTTACAGCCTGATACTAATTGGAGAGTAAAACATGATGAAGAGCATAGAGAAAAATATCCTAGTATGATGGAACAGCAGATGAAAGCAGGTACTTTTAATAAAACATCTGATGATAATATGCGTAAGAAAGAGCCTATGAAGTACACAGGAGATCTTATACAAGGTATTGCTACTATGCACAAAAGTAATGCAGTACCTGTAATGAAAGGCACAGACCAAGCAAAAGACATAGCAAGGATGCGTAGAGGATGATAGAGATGAATCATTTACTAAACCTGTCTACTGAAACACCTATGAGAGGCAAGTATGATTATCCTATATGGGAAATAAAAAACTTTGACCTTCCTGAATTAAACTTTAATATAGGAAAGTTAATTGATGGTCACAGATTTAGATATGAACTAGAAATGATTAATAATGAACTTAGTGAGATAAATCAGTTTATGGATTTTTGGCAGAAGAATATGAATGAGATACTTGATAATGTAAAAGCATCTGACTTGTTAGTATTAGATCAGATGTGGAAAGGCAGTATTAAAAATTTAAGTAGTAATAACAATATTGATCTAATGTGTGATAAACCTGGCCTTCATATGGGTAAACATATAGATAATAGGCATGTAGTAGGAGTACTTATTATAAATTTAAAAGACAATGATGCAGGAACATATATAGACGAATTAGATTTCAAAGGTCCTACTGAAAAAGGAACAGGCATATTTATTTTAAATAATTACAATACTAGTCATAGTATTCATGTACCACATAATTCTGAAGAAAACAGATATATAGGTTATCAAACATTACAATTTGAGGATTTTAAATGGAACTAGCAAAGTTACAAGATGGACAATTAGTATATGGACTCTATGAAGAGGTAGAACAGTACGCAGAAGAGCAAGACACTTGCGTAGACAGGTACTTTGACCACATTAATCCCTCTACCGTATATAAAAACTTTAAGTATGTGGGAAACGATATGAGTAATCCTTATAAAGTAAGTGTACCTTTTGATTACAGCCAAGGTAAACCACCAGCAACATTTAATGACGCAGGAGTTAATCAGGACAAATGGTAAGCAAAATAAAACATTGGGCAGATGTATGCAAACTACACTGGAAAGAAATTATATCATTGGCAGTAGCATTACATTGGTTAATGGACTTACTGATTATAATACCTTTGTCTTTAACAATAGGATACTTTTTTGGTGTACATATAGGGCATGACCATTAATGGACTTAACAGGCATAATGTTACCCAACGGATGGAAAATGCCAGAGTGCAACCATCCAATAGAGAAGTGGTGTAGTAATTGTGACCGAGATTATGTCACATATGAAAAGATACCGCACTTTAGGAAATACAAAGAGTTCTATACATGGACTGAAGAAGAATTTGAGAAGGAAATAAAAAATGGCACAAAAACAAGCACAACAAAAACCTATAGATAAAAAATTAGAAAAACTAAAAAAGGAACAAGCACAGGATAGACGCAATGGCTAAAACTAAAGCAAACGAATTTCATCCAGATGAAATTGCAAACAGTAATAGAATACAAAAGAGTGCTACACCCAAGCAGGATTTAAGTTGGTATATTAAATGGACAGCAAGTTGTTTTATACTTGCAAGTATGAGTATAAGAGGTAATCCAGAACCAGAATACTTGCAATTACTTGATACAATATTAAGTTTAATAGGCGTAACAGGATGGATGATTGTTGGCCTATTATGGAAAGACAGAGCATTAATACTTTTAAATGGTGTAGGTATTATACTTTTTTTAAGAACATTAATAGCGGAATATATATTGCCAACACTGGTATAAATTATGGAAAAGTCATATAAAGAAGAAGTTAAAAAATTAGACAATACTAGTAGAGCAGGACAACTTGCTCGTGAGTTGAATACTGAGCGTCACAGACTTAAAGAAGAACTAGCAGAAGCACAAGAGCAGGTAGACTTATTTGCACCTAGTACGCCTACAGGTGGTATTGATAGTATAGTTAAGTGGGTAGCAACGGTACTTGCAGTTATTGGAGTATTTTTAATAAGTGCTAGTCTTACCACAGCAGGACAAATAGCATACCTTTGTTCAGCAGTAGCATGGGTATATGTAGGACATTGTTGGAACGATAAAGCAATAATGATAGGTAGTGCTATAACAGGAACAGCAGTAATGATGAACTTAGTTGAGAAGTTACTATGACAGAAACAAAACATGTAGGATATCCTTTACCATCTGAGATGTTTCATCAGAAGGAAAAGGTCAAAGAAGATTTTATTAAACATGAGGCAATGACAAGACTATTAGATATAGACTTAACTTGCCCTTATTGTAAGGAGACGTTAGTAAAAGCAAATGAGCGAAGATAATAAACCAGAAAAAAGTAATGGGCAATGGCACGGAGGAAAAGGTAGTGTACAAAAACCCAATGAACAAGATAAGTTTGCAGATGGCTGGGACGCCATATGGGGAAAGAAGAAAAAGCCTGGTGAGCTTTCTGATCGTGAACGATTATTAATGGACCCACCTCTATATAAAAATGATAAGGATAAGAAAGATGGAGATACCTGATATAATAGGCTACATAGGTGTAGCATTACTAATAATAACCTATGCTATGTTACAATTAGACAAGATAAATCCTAAAGGATTTTGGTATAGTTTTAATAATATGGTTGTCGCTATATTAGTTACAGTAAGTTTATTACACACTATGAATAAAGCCAGTATGGTAATAGAAGTATTTTGGTTTATTATAAGTGTGTATGGTATTGTTATGTACTTCAAGAGAAAGAATGTACAAACATAGAATAATTGAATGTATTGTAAATGATTCATCTGATTACGATTATATCTATGACTCAGCAGTACAAAATACTTTAGACGAATATTTTAAATGGGCTGATGCTCAAGACGGAACAGTATCATTTGAAAAAAGTTGGGGAGATCCTTCTTACAATTTATGTTTGCAAGTAGACGCAAAGTTTGATGACAAGGATACTTATGCTTTATTTAAATTAGTCTATGGAAATAAACCATTTAATAAATTAGATACACATACATTGGAGTTCACACATGAGTAAAGCAAGTAAAAGACAAGCATTAAAGGAGTCTCTGAGCGATACTGCTCTAGCCTTTGCAATGAATGTACCAATTGGATTTGGTATAATTGCATTTGCTAACTGGATTGGTATAGTAGCAGTAACATACGAACAAAATGTAAAACTAGTCATACTCCAAAATATAGTATTTACAACTGTAGCAATCATAAGAAAGACTTATGTAAGGGTATGGTTTGAGAATAAAAGATTGCAAAAAGGTACTTGACATTATATAGATAATAGCACATAATACTATTATGAAAATACAAAACTATATAGAAGACGGTTTTAGCAAAGTATGTGATGTAATTATACATCCTGACAGAGACGATCAATGGTACTATGAAAATGTAGATTACAATTTTGTAGGACCTGATAAGAAGAGTTGGTTATACTTTATTGTTAAGGACGGCAACATTGTTAAGTGTGGCGAGTCAGGCAATCCATTGTTACTAGAAACAAAAGGTAAGAATCCTAGATGGAAGAAAGGAACCTTTAGTAGACTAGGCAGATATATAAATGGTTGCACAACTGATACAGTTATCAGAGAAGAGCTTTATAGTGCTGTTATGAAAGGTAAAGTAAGTGTATGGGCAAAACAATTACCAGTTACAACTGTTACTGTACAAGTAATGGGGGAAACTAAAATAGTTGAAAGATCTATACATAAAGATTTAGAAATGGTGTATTTAGACCATTTTGTAACAGAATATGGTAGTTTGCCGCCATTAAATAAGGGCAGAAAGTAGAAAAAAGATAAATAACTTTGCAATTACAAAAGTAAGGGCAACAGGATCGTAAGTGAATGAAGTCTACTACAATTGAAATTGCATGTAGAAGTCAACTGAGATGATACACAAGGTAAGTAGATCGTAAGTGAAACAAACCGAATGGTAACTACCAAAGAAGGCTACCTACATTCGTGTAGCAATACACAGGAAGACTTAAATCTTCAAAAGAGCTCGGTATTAAGTTACTGTACAGCTCGGGTATAAGACTTCCAGATTAGAATGGTGCTTCGGCATTATTTTTGGGGCAACCAACAAAGGACTTGAGATGGTAACATCGAAAGAAACCAAGAAGTTTGCCAAGTGTGGTGAGGAGATACAGACAACACACAAACCGGAAACGACCTCACAATGCGATTTTTTTATTCGCCGTAAAGGGATTAAAAAAGTTAAATGGAAAAATAAAATAACTTGCTTAATTAAGGAGATATTATGAACGCAAAGCAATTTCGAATCACATCTGATTCACTTTCCCCACTATATAAAGCCACAGTAGGATTTGATAAACTCTTTCAGGAGTTTGAACTTCTTCATGAAGGAGCAAAATCGCAAGGCTATCCACCATATAACATTACCCAACGTCTTGATGACGAAGAAGTATATATGATTACCCTAGCAGTAGCAGGATTCAAGAAGTCTCAAGTAGATATTGAACTTGAAGATGGTAATTTAAATATTTCAGGTACTATAGAAGACAAAGACAAATACGAGTCAGGTCTTACATATCTACATAAGGGTATTGGCGAGAGAAACTTCTTTAGAAGTTTTAAACTTGCAGAGTATGTGGAGGTTAAGAGTGCAAAATTAGAAGACGGTCTTCTAAAAGTCGAACTATTCAAGAATGTTCCTGACGCACTTAAACCACAAAAAATTAAAGTATCTTAATACTTGATATAAATATAGGGGAGAGGGGAAACAAACTCTCCCCTCCTATATTTTATGGCAAGCAAAGGTAATAAGAAAAAAGTAATCGTTTATATGATACCAGAAGGAGAGACTAGAGATAGTCATACGTATCATTACACGGCAGTTAAAACAAAAACTCTCATACAAGAGAACAGGAAACTAAAAATGAAAAAATATAATCCTGTTAAAAGAATACATGAGATGTTTGTTGAAGCAAAACTACCGAAACATCAAAAATAATCTTGACAAATACCCTGTTTGACCGTATAATACTTGAAAAGGTAAAATATGGCAAGAGCAAAGTCTAAAACAATACAGAAAACGGAATTAAAATATCCTGACAGGTTTAATGTGATCATTTTAAACGATGATTTTACTCCTATGGATTTTGTAATTAAGTTAATTATAGAAGTATTCAATAAAAATATTGATCAAGCAAAAGATCTGACTGTACAAATACATGAAAAAGGTAAAGCAATAGTTGGCTCATACAATCAAGAGATAGCAGAGCAAAAAGTAAATGAAGTCACTCTTATATCAAGACACCATGGACATCCTTTAAAGGCAAATTTGGAAAAGGTTTAGTGGACGAGTTTAGACAAAATAAATATACGGCAGGCTTTAATACAGTTACCGATACAGAAGACTTTGATCCAGGTTTGACAGAAGATGTGGTTAAAAAATTAAGTGCTATAAAAAACGAGCCTGAATGGGTAACAGAGTTTAGACTAAAAGCATTTGCACATCTACAAACAATAAAAGAACCTACCTGGGCAGAAGTTGATTATGCACCTATAGATTATCAGGCATTAAGTTATTACTCTGCACCTAAGTTTAGGAATAAAGATGAGATACCGCCTGAGATATTAGAAACATTTGATAAGTTAGGTGTACCATTACAAGAACGTGATGCATTACTAGGTATAGAAACCAAAGACCCTAACATAATACCAACTGTAGCAGTTGATGTAGTATTTGATAGTGTCAGTATTGCTACAACATTCCAGAAAGAATTAAAAAAACATGGCATTATATTTTGCAGTATAAGTGAAGCCATACAAGAACACTCCGATCTCGTAAAAGAGTATTTAGGCAGTATTATACCTTATAAGGATAATTACTTTGCCTGTCTAAATAGTGCTGTCTTTACTGACGGCACATTCTGTTATATTCCAAAAGGTGTAAGATGCCCTATGGAATTGAACACATACTTCCGCATCAATGCTCGTAATACAGGCCAGTTTGAAAGAACACTGATTATAGCAGATGCGGACAGTTATGTTAGTTACTTGGAAGGTTGCACAGCACCAGCATATGATGAGAATACGTTACATGCGGCTGTAGTAGAACTTGTAGCACATGAAAAGTCAGAAATAAAATACTCCACAGTACAAAATTGGTACCCTGGAGATGAAAACGGTGTAGGCGGTGTATTAAATTTTGTAACAAAAAGAGGAATGTGTAAAGGTGATAATTCTAAAATATCTTGGACCCAAGTCGAGACAGGTAGTGCTGTTACTTGGAAATATCCTTCATGTATATTACGTGGCGATAACAGTATTGGTGAGTTTTATAGTGTCGCAGTAACAAAAGGAAAGCAAATGGCAGATACTGGAACTAAGATGCTTCATGTAGGTAAGAATACCAAGAGTACAATCATTAGTAAAGGTATAAGTTTTGGAGACAGTAGCAATACATATAGAGGCTTAGTTAGAATAAACAAAGGAGCTCACAATAGCAGAAACTATACTCAGTGTGATAGTCTTATGCTAGACAATAGTAAAGCAATAACATTGCCATTAGTTCAACAATTTAATAATAGCAGTATTGTAGAGCACGAAGCAAGTACAGGCAAGTTGTCAGAGGAATCATTGTACTACTTACAAAGCAGAGGACTAGATGAAGAAGATGCAGTTAGTTGCGTAGTAAACGGATTTTGTAAGGACGTCTTTCAGAAGTTACCATTGGAGTTTGCCGCAGAGGCAAATCAACTATTAAGGGTTACTTTAGAAGGAGCAGTAGGATGAAGCAAGTTACTATTAAAGATATAGGCGGTAAAGTAATAAAAGATACTGATGTATATACTTTAAAAGATAATACATTTGGAAACAATTTAGTATTAAGTAGCACATTTTTAAGAGCTGGACAGTCAACAAATGGACACGAACATAAAGGACAAGAGGAAGTATATTTTTTTGTAGATGGCACAGGAGATATGGAAATAGACAATAATACATTTAATGTAAGAGCAGGAGATGTTATTTGCATAGAGGATGGAGAATTTCATAGAGTTCATAACACAGGACACTATGGCTTATATTTTGTATGTGTATTTGATGGAGGCAGAAACCACTGATGTTAGTTACACAAGAGTTTAGTATAAAGTTAGATGGGTATTATCCAATACTAAATGATATGCATTTAGAGTATGGACCTGGAGTACACATTGTTATGGGTCCTAATGGTGTAGGCAAGAGTACTTTTGCTCATGCATTAATGGGCTCTCCTACATTAGAGACATCAGGTGCAGTACAATTAAATGGTAAGGACTTATTAAGTATGGAAACATATGAACGTGCAAGAGCAGGTTTATTTGTTAGTTTCCAAAATCCAACACCAATAGAAGGTTTAAGTAATTTTCAGTTTATGCGACAAGCATTAAACTCTATGCAAACAGATGCCAAACTAGGAGAAAGTCTAAGTAAATTTAAAGGGTTATCTGCAGAACTAGGACTATCAGATGAGTGGGACAAAAAACAATTAAATGTACAAGCAAGTGGTGGAGAGAAAAAGAAAAACGAACTAATACAATTAGAAATGTTAGACCCTCAGGTTGCAATACTAGATGAACCTGATAGTGGTTTAGATATAGATGCAATAAAAGTTTTAACAAATAAACTAAACACTTTTGCACAAAAAGAAAATAAGACACTTATAATTATAAGTCATTATGCACAATTAATAACAAGTCTTAACCCTCAGACAGTTACAGTTTTTAGTAAAGATGGCTATGCTAAACAGCATGATGATATACAAGTTGCACACAATATTTTAGAGAACGGATTTGATGGCTGAAATAGAATACAGTATAAGTGAGTTACACAATCTGTTTGAGTTAGGTCTCAGAAATAGTATGTGCATAAATAAAAACTCTGACATGCATAATATTGCTGTTGAAAACAGAGACCATATACTTGGTAAAGGTAATCCTGTAAAAAATAAAATGTATAAGAATATGAAAATATCTGCATTAACTAATCATATGAATTTAGCAGGAACAATAGAGGCAGAAAGTAAACATGATAAGGCTAAAGATTTTGATATAATAATAGATGATGGTCAAATAGAAAATTCTGCAAATGTTTATAAACATTGGGCAGATAACGACCCTAGAATACTTTCTCCATTTGAGGCAAGGAGTAACTTAAACAAGTATCAACCTTACTTTAAACCTACAGGCAGGATATCAGACTTTGCAGTTGCACACTCTACTGGAGTAGTTGGTTTAAAATTTCCTACAAAGTCTAGAGCAAGTAAAACTATAGCATATACAGATTATTATAATGATAAAGACTTGAATTGTGTAACAGTAATTATTGATGTAGCAAAAAATTCTTTTATAAACATAAATGAAACATTCTTTAATAAAGATGGATTAAAAGTGTATAAAATATTATATCTTATCAGAGACCATGCCTGTTTAAATTTAGAAAGGAATCTTGAAATAGAAGGAAAAGATAATGGAGCGAATGTAATAGAGTCAAATGTTATACAATTTCCTGGTAGTACATTTAATTATACAGTACAAGGAGAAGGCAGTAAGTATCATCAGGACCTTATGTACATAGATGTTTATAAAGATTGTAAAACAAATATAAATGGTGCATTTGATTTGTATGGAAACTATATTAATAACACAATAGTTGATATACATCACATAGGTCCTAACAGTACAAGTAAAGTAGATTTTAGAAGTATTATAGACGATACGTCACATAGTAGTTTTATAGGTTCTATAACAGTAGATAAAGATGCAATTAATACAGACGCACAATTAGTTAATAAAAATTTACTACTGAGTAATACTGCGACAGCAATCACAGAGCCTCAATTAGATATTAATACCAAAGAAATTGCATGTTCGCATGGCTGTACGGTAAGTAATATAGATAAAAATCAACTATACTTTTTAGAGAGTAGAGGTATAGAAACAAGCATGGCCGAGGAGACTTTAAAACAATGCTTTTTAACAATGTAAAGGAGGAGTTTCCCACTCTAAGGAATAACCCTGAACTAGTCTATTTAGATAGTGCGGCTAGTACTCAAACACATCAAAGAGTACTTGATAAAATGAATGAGTTTTACGAGTATAAACGATGTAATGTAAACCGAGGAGACTTTAGAATAAGTCAGGAAGTTTCTGCACAAATAGAAGAAGCAAGAAGCTCAGTTGCTGGATTAATTAATGCAGAACCAGATCAAATTATGTTTACTGCGGGTGCAACTGAGGGTTTAAATATAATCGCTGAATGGTATAAAGATGTGCCTGTTGTAATTATCACAGAGGCTGAGCATACAGCAAATATTTTACCATGGATAGCACAAGGCAGGACAATAGAAAATGGTAGACTGGTTGTATTACCAATTACTAACAGCGGTTTAATAAACACTCAAGACGCATGTAAATTATTTGAACAATATCCTAATGGATTATTGAGTATAAACAGTCACAGTAATGTTACTGGTATAGGAACAGACTATAAAAGATTAACAAAAGCCGCTCATGAAAATGGAATAAGAGTTGTAATAGACGGATGCCAAACATTAGGTACACATGAGTTTGATTGTTATACTGTTGACCACGCAGTTTTTAGTGGACATAAAATGTATGGACCTACCGGGATAGGATTTATGTATAGCAGACTGCCTTTAGAAAGATATAGAGCAGTAAGACTTGGTGGAGGATCTGTAACACATTATGACTTTGATGGCAATGTAGAATTTTATGACGGTCCTAGTAAACACGAAGTTGGAACACCAAACATAGCAGGTATATTAGGACTAGGCGTTGCGGCTGAATGGTTAAAATATATTGGTTATGATAAAATGAAAAACCATTTTGCTGATATAGATTTAGCAATGAGTGATACAGACGTTTTTAATATAAAAGGTTTAAATTTAATATATCCCAATTACAGACAGAATGGCAGGTATGTTTACAGTTTTACATGTGAAAATTATCATCCTAGTGATGTAAGTGCATTAGTTGGATTAGATGATATAGCAATAAGAGTTGGTAAATTATGTGCTCATCCTATTGTAAATAAAGTAAGTGGTGGTAAAGGAGTAATAAGAGTTAGTCCTGGAATATATAATACAAGAGAGGACATCGATAGATTATCTGATTCATTATGCAAGGCGATAAAGAAACTAACCTAAACAATAGAGACTACGAATCAATGGACTCAGAAGAAATTAGTTTAGATAAAAAAGTACGAAGTAATCTTCGCAGGGTAATAGATCCTGAAATAGGTATCAATATTGTTGATTTAGGTCTTATATATAAAATTGATGTTAATGAAGAAAATGATGTACAAGTGTTAATGACACTTACTGCACCTAATTGTCCATTTGGCGATATGATATTAATGGAGTCGGAGTTTGCTGTAAGAAGTACAGAAGGTGTAAACTTAATTAAATTAAATTTAACATTTGACCCACCTTGGAATCCAGATACTATGATATCTGATGAAGCCAAATATCAAATGGGCATATTATAAACGTGATAAATAATGCTTTATAGAAAGGAGAGAGTTGATGGCATTTAATATAACAGTACCAAAGGTAACGTTTAAGACTAGAAGGGAAATAGACGAAGCACCTGGGTTCGAATGGTATGATCTTACATCTGCAGAGATGTTTACAGGTAAAAGAGTTGTACTATTTGCATTACCAGGAGCATTTACTCCAACATGTTCAAGCACACACTTGCCTGGATATGAAATGGAGTATGACAAATTATTAGAACTTGGCATGGATGAAGTTTATTGTTTAAGTATTAATGATACATTTGTAATGAACTCCTGGATGTCTTCACAAGAAGTTACTAAAGTAAAACCTGTACCAGATGGGACAGGAGAATTTACTAGACGTTTAGGTTTTTTAGTTGATAAATCTAATATAGGCTTTGGCATGAGGAGTTGGAGATACAGCATGATAATTGACGACGGAGTTGTTGAGGAGATGTTTGTTGAGCCAGGACTTTGTGACAATGCTGATGGAGATCCATTTGAAGTATCTGATGTCTATACGATGTTAGAGTACTTACAAGGTGAAGACTAGTTTAAATATAATACCTTGGAAGGAATTCCAGGTAGGTATTGCTCCACTTTGGAACTCTACAAATCCCAAAACTATACCAATATTTAATAATCCGTATGGCATTATACAATATCCTATTGAGCAATGGAAGAATATTATATACTTTCCTTGTGAGTATGTGGTAGACAATGAAGTAGTAGGTTACATAAGCATATATAATCTTAGTGACATGCATATTAGACCTAGAGGTATCTATATAAAACCAGAGTTTAGGGGCAAAGGATTAGGACATCAAATGCAACTAGATTGTTGGAACTTATTCCCTAAAAGTTTTTACAGAGCATTTATTTGGAGCAGAGAAGAAAATGTAGAACGGTTTTGCAAACATAGTAATATGAATGTATTACCTGGCGGAGGTAATATTTGGAGCGAATTTGGCCAAGACTTCCAATCCTTATTATATAACGAAAGAACTAATTACCCTAATGATATATCTAAGGAATATAATATACATTTTTTACAAAGTAATAAAGCAGAGTATAGCCTGGGAGGCACTAATAATCTTAATGTATCCTGGAGTAATGATGAATGGTTAAAATATTTTGAAACACACAAAGGAAACTACCAGGAACTAAATTTAAACTTAAATCTATAAGTTAAATATACTTATGAGTATAAAGGAAATGTTGCCTAATTGGGATAACCAAACGGCTAACTACAATTTACAACAGCACAATTGGTCAGAGTTTTGGTTGAATATAGCAAAAGAAAAGTTTCCATATATAGACTCCTTAGAAAAAATACACGATGTCTGTACACCAGATCAAATAGTTGAGTTAGGTTCTCATCTACAAAAAGCAACAGGTGGCGAAGAGTTTATTAACAAAATAGATAATTACTACAACTCTATTGTTCCTGGATTAATAGAACAAGACGAATATATGATACAACGATTCTTTACAATAAGAATTGTTATTCCAAATCAAGCAAAAGCAGGAAGATTATTACAGTTTCATAAAGACGAATGGACTGGTAATGGATTAGGTATATTAACATTATGGACTCCTATAACTAGATGTTATGGAAGCAATTCAATGCAAATATTATCGTGTGAAGACTCAGACTTAATTACAAATGAATGTGTACAAAATAAATGGTCGTTTGATAAGATACAATCAGAATCTTTAAGTAAATCTTTTCCTGTAGAGTTAGAACCTGGACAGGCACATTTATTTCAGCAACATCATATACATGGTAACGTGAACAATACTACAGATATATCTAGATGGAGTATGGACGGTAGAATACTTCCTAAAGGAGGAGAGTATCATAGAAAACTTCCAGGAGGATATTTTAGGTTCATAGGAGAAAAACCAGATAATAGGCCTATAGATAGTAATAAAGACTATATAAGTTATGCAGGGTGGAATAACTCTTGGAGTGGTGGAATACCATTGCCAATGCAAAGAGGTATAATAAACGACTACTGCAAGAATAATAAAATAAAAATTAACGACTACCAATTTGAAAATGAATTTTTAGATTGGTATCCTGCTTTGGAGCAATTCATTACAGGATATAATGTTGATGCTATAGTGTTATGTAGTATATATTCTTTACCTGAAGACATATCCAGCAGGAAAAAGATACTACAAACAGCAGTAGATAATAATGTAGAATTACATTTTGCAAACGAATTATGTACTGTAAGAGAACAAAAGGATATAAACCATATAGAAAGAATATTAGAATATAAAATATGATACAACAAACTTTACTGCCACATTTAAGAGCACCTGACAATGAAACTTTAGTTGTTTGTGCCTTGGCTAGCGAAATACCAGAAGCCTTACCAGAAGTATGTTTATTTACTGGCGTAGGAAAAATTAATGCAACTTACTCATTGACTAGATACTTGTCAAATCACCCAGAAATTAAAAGAGTAATTAATTATGGAACAGGTGGAGGCGCATATAAAGTAGAAGTTGGACAACTACACAAATGTACGACGTTTTTACAAGGAGATATAGATTGTGGAGACTTATGTGATGGCCCAGGTATTACATTTGGAGATGATACAGCAGTATCAGGTGTAATAAATTTTGGTGATGATGGGTTAGTATGCAGAACACAGGACCAATTTGTTACTGATATAGATGCTTTAGATATGTTTACTCATTTAATGAGTGGTCAAAAGTTTAATATAGTAGACATGGAAGCCTACGCACTTGCAAAGATATGTGCAAGTATGGGTAAAGATTTTCATTGTTACAAATACATATCAGATGATGCTAGTAATGAAGCAAGTGACGAATGGTATGAAAACGTGTCAAAAGGTGAGCCATTGTTTTATGAAGTATTAAAAAAGAACCATGGGTTCACACATATACAATGAAGGACTATAACAAGTTAGCAGAAGAAATTATTACAGAGCCAGAGTTTAGAGTAGGTGGTTTTGTATATAAGCACATACTAGAAGCAAAATCAGATGCCTTAGTAAGTATTAAAAGTGCTGTAGATAGAATGAGTGAGCTATACGATCTCGAGCAAGATGATATAGGTATAGTTAGTGAACTTATATTAGAAAAGTTTAAGAATAAGTAACCATTACACTAGCCGCACCTGTCGAACTAGTACCAGCAACAACATAAGCCTTAATAGTATTGTTAGACGCACTATCATCACCAGTATAAACAAATTTAGGTGTAACAGTATAAGTACCAACAGTAGATAAATCAATATAAGCATCTGCCATTAACCTGTCATTATCTCCGTCATCACCTATATTAAGTGTTGTTGAGCCATCAAATGCAGTTGTAACATCTACAACAACTTCTGCCGCTCTTGATGTAGCACTTACATTACCTAAAGTAACATTACCACCATTGTATGTAACATTTGATCTAAGTGTTTGAGAGTCTACTTCTGCACTATCTCTTGTACTAATTAATGTTAAGTTTGCAAGTTCACTAGGGTTATCCTCGTTAGAAATATATACAGCATACTCTCCGTCTGAATCTGAGTTTACTTTAATAATATCTCCTGTGGATATAGTGGCGTCTGCATATAAGGCCGTTAAGTTTGTTTTAATAAATGTTTGACTAGCACTAGTGTCTCCAACACCTAAACTTCCTGTGTATCTAGCACCAACAACATAAATTACGTTACTACCACTTGTTGCAATAGCAGAAGGTAAATTAGTACCTATAAAGTGAAGTACACCTGATTGGTAGTCAAAGTACCATTGGTCATCATTACCTGAACCTGTTTCAAATAATTGTGTTCCGTTTGTTTGTGGAGCACCATTACCTGTAGTAATTGCATATACTTTTACCTGGTATGTTGCACCAAATGATGGTGGTACCCAGTTAGTTGAACCTGTTTTCCATGTTCTATTATCTGATGCTGTGCCGTCTTCTGTTGTTTCTACAGTATTACTATTTGCATCTGAATATACAGTTAAAACACCTGCACTACTAGAAGGTTGTGTGTTAGGAATACTTGAACTTTGATTCCATATCTGATTTGCTTTTATAATAAAATCTGATGCTATCGCTTCGTTAGGTGCCTTCTTGTTTGAATTAGTATCAGTTTTGACTTTACCAAAACCAACCTTTTTCCATAAGAAGTCAACTTTTTGTGAATCACTAATTGCCATTATTCAATACTCAATGCTGTTAAAGAGTCTCCTGACTCTAGTTTAATCCTAACCAAAACTTGGTTACCAAATGAATTTGTACCGTTTTGATCACCTAATGTTAATGTAAAGGTATCATTGCTATAAGTTGTGCCATCAATTATTCTGTCTCCAGATGTAAATGCACAACCATTACTACCATTACCACCGTTACTAGTATCTCCACCTGGAGTACCTGCACCACCGTATGTTATACCTGCATCTAGCCAACCATTAATTGAACTTGCATCGTCAATGTCAGTTGCCGGAGCGGCTATAAAGAAGCCACTTACTTTACCTGTTAATCTTATAGTAAAGTTAGCCATTGCAGTTCTTCTAAATGCAAAAGTATAGTACTGAGCTCCACTTCTGCCTGTGTCTAAATCTGGACCTGCTGGTAAATAACCTGAACTTAAATCTGTTGTAAAATGACTCAGTGTTCCAAATCTTGTAACTGCTTCTTGTGTTCCTGCTATTGTTTCTGCACCACTCCATGCATGAGCTGTGTAGTAATTTGTTGAAGCACTAAAACTTGGATTGTCTGATGCCGCTCCAAACTCTGTAATTCTTTTACCATCGTCATCATGTGTAGCACCTAAACTGTCTGCTACTGCTATAGTTTCATATACACCTGATGAACTGTTAAGAGTTTGTAGTTTTTTATTTGTAATTTCTACATATGAACCTGTGCCATTTACATTATCTAGTTTGGCTCTAATTTGCTCTACAGCATTACCACCGCCATTAACATTAACTGTCATTGATCCTAATGTATATTTTGCACCTGATGTTTTACCTGAATCTGCTTTAGGTGTACCACTGTTTAAGAATGTTGTACTACCATCTATTTGTGCGTAACTATATCCTTGTGTACTAATTGCGGCACCTGATGTACTTTCAAAGTTTTGTCCACTTGCTACATCAAATGGTGAACTATCGTTTCTATAACATTGTCCAATCCAATCATATGCTTGAACACCTGCTAGTGTTACGGTTGCGTCATTAGTGTAATAAGGAATACCTGATTCATATGCTAATGTTCCTGCACTAGCCTGTGCCAATGTGGCACCACTTATATCTAATGATGCAGTACTTGTTACATCGTCTTTTACAAAACTTAATATGTTTGTATTGCCTGTTGCACTATGCCCTAGTTTAAAACTATGCGAGCCAGTTCCTAATGCACTTGTAGTTGCTCTTACTCTTGCTTTAAATCCTTTATATAAACTTGGTGAGTATAAACTTGCACTAAATGATGTGGCACTACCGGCAGTACTTAATGTATTATAATCACTTTCTTCTGTAATAACTAGGTTACCATTTGAACCTGAATTGTCTGCACCACTTAAAGTAATTGATCCTGCCGCCACTCCGTCCACGTATGCTACTACATCACCTGCATCACCATTATATGCAAAACTACTCAGTATTGCTGAGTCTGTATTACTACCTGCACTACTGGCTGTTATCCTAGTTACACTTCCACCCACACTCACAACATCTTCTGTACTGTTGTCTGTATATCCATGTGCTAGATAAGGACTTGACCCTGAACTACTTTCTCCAAATGTAATTGTTTTACTACTTAATCCACTTGGTGCGGCTATACTACCGTTATAAACTTTTAATATTTCTGTTGCTGTACTTCCAACTTCACCAGGGTCTGCTGTATTGTGAGCAGTTTGTTGTATTGTAATAGTTCTTGTTGAACCACCACTATCTGCTGTATATTCATGACTTAATCTTCCACCACCAACATCACCTGCGGCACCACTTGCCACTGAACTATTTGCTGACCCATCGCCCCAATTAACTTGATATGTACAAGTTGCTGAGCCTGAATTTGTTGTTGTATTTTCTAAATAAATTGTTTCACCAGCATCTATCTCTCTGTTATTACCACTTAAGGCACTACCGCCTGAGTTTACTTTGTATAATTCAAAGTCTGCAACTGGTGTTGCTGTATATAGAGTAACATAGTTTGTTCTTGTGCTAGATGCTGTACTTCCTTCTCCTGAACCACTATTGTTAAATGCTGTTACTGTTATATCATAAGGGGAATTAGAGTTGTCAGTATATGTATGACTTGGAGTACTATCTGATGTTGCTGTTGTAGTATCTCCATCTCCCCAACTAATTGTATATCTATTTGCATTACCAACCACAGTTGTTGATAGTGTAACACTTAATGGATTACCACCTGATAAAACATTACTTGTAAAACTTACACTCTTAACAAATGTATCATTTCTGACATTTTCTAATGCTTCATTTAAAAAGTCAATACCGTCTGCAACTTTAGTTGAACTAGTTATTGTTTGTAATGCTCCATCAGTATAACTGCTATCTGTTGATGCACCTAAAGTAAGATCAGCACCACTAGAGGCACTACCGGCATCTAATTGTGCCTTAGTTACAAAATGTGATGCAGATGTTCCGTTTGCACCTTCTATTGTTGTTAGTGTCGAGCCACCTTCTGTGACTACTGAGAATGTATCTGCGTCTGCATTGCCTTTAAGTATAGGACCATTTTTACCAAATTGTGCCTGTGCACCTACACCTATTAGACCGTAATTTTTAACGTTTGCCATTGTACATAATCTCCCTAGATATGACGTTTTACAATATGTATTTATCTTTTTTCATAAATACAAATGATAACACATTTACATTGACATTCTAAGCAAATCTGCTATAATAGTAACACTAGGTAGGAAAATGAAGTATTTAATAATAGGTGATGTACATGCTGATTTTATCCCTTTTAAAAGGGCAATAGACTATGCACGAGAGAACGATCTACATTTAGTTAGTGTTGGAGACATAGTTGACGGTGGTACAGACGGTGCAATATGTGTCAATGAAATGCTTAAACTTTTAGAAGAGGGAAAAGGATCTGTTGTAAAGGGAAACCATGAACATAAAATTATAAGAGCTCTTAATGGAGCCAATGTAATACTAGGACCTCCTAATATGATTACATTGGAACAAATGGAAACAGACAAAACATTTGAGCAAGAGTTTAGAGTAATGGTAGAGGACTATTGCCAAAACTATATAAAACTTAGTGATACATTATATATTACACATGGTGGAATGCATCAGGACTTTTGGCAGGCAGAACAGTCTGGGGAACTTACAAAAAAAATGACAGACAACATGATGTTTGGACAGGCAGATTATAAAAAAACATTTCAGCACAAAGGACAAAACTATCCTGCAAGGACATATGACTGGAGACATTCAGTGCCTAAAGATATAACATTGATTGTAGGACATGACCCTGCACCTTTAAGTGAGAAGCCAGACTTTGATACATTCCAACCAGAGCCTACAGTTTATACGAATGACATGGGTGGAACAGTGATTTGGACAGACTGTGGTGCCGGAAAGGGCGGAAGTTTATTTGGATTAGTGGTAAATAGTAGCACAGATGAAATTGAGGACACTATAAACTTTAGTTAAGATGGATTACACAATAATTGCACTGGTTATGATGTTTCTTATATTCATTTATTTTAATGATAGAAACAATAGGCCTAAACATTGAAAACAATACAAGCAACAATAGTAGTAGAAGTACCATATAGTAATGAATATATGAACTATGGTGATAAGTTAGACAAAGAGCTCAGAAGAGTTATTGACAAAACGCCCTTCTTAAATTGTAAAGTTGTTGCAGGTAAAAATTTAGATAGCAATGGAATGGCTATTATCAGAGACACAGATGAAGGATTGGTGGAATAGATTTATAACAAAGAAGTTTAATATTGGCTGGGTATTCCTGTTCTTGTTATGTAGTATGTTTATCTGCATATACTTGTTAGCACAGGCAATATAATGAAACTAGACTATAAAGACTGTGGTAACATAGGATTTACCTGTAGCACATTTGATCTGCTACACGCAGGACATGTAGTAATGCTAGAAGAAGCCAAAAGGCATTGTGATTATTTAATAGTTGGTTTGCAAATAGACCCTACATTAGACAGAGACCATAAGAACGCACCAATACAAAGTATTGTAGAAAGACAGATACAATTATCAGCAATAAAATATGTTGATGAGATTATAATTTATAATACAGAGGCAGATTTAGAAGATTTATTACTAACATTACCTATCAATGTAAAAGTTATGGGAGAAGAATATAAAGGCAAGGACTTCACAGGCAAACAAATTTGTAAGGACAGAGGGATTAAATTAATATATAATGGTAGAGATCATTCCTTTAGCAGTACAAGTTTAAGAAAAAGAGTCTATAAAATAGAAAATGAACGGAACAATTAAGGCAGGTATAATATTATTTGGTGCTCTAGTATTAAGCAGACTACTTCCTCTACCTGCCAATAGCGAACCATTATTAGGGTTAGCAGTATTAACACCTTACCTTACTAAAAGCAACCTAGGATTTCTAATAATGCCGGCGGTCATGTTTGTATCAGATATATTTTTAGGGCTAGGCAGTTGGATGTGGTTTACATATTCAGCATTAGCATTAGCACCATTTATCAGTAAGACATTAGACAACAAATACATTGCATTAGGCGGCAGTTGGTTAGTGTGGCATGTAATGGCAAATGCAGGACAATGGTATCCACCCTTTAGTCCTGAAGCATTATTATTTGATATAAGATTTTTATTAAGTGGATTAACCGTCGTAGTATTATACGACATAATGAGTAAAGTATGGCAGACAGCATCAACAGAAGTATAGCAAAAACAATAACATGGCGTATAGTCGCAGTATGTATAACAATGGCAGTTTCCTACTGGGCAATAGGCATGATACACCCTGAGTGGCCTTCCCATGTAGTTAAAGAGGCGGCAATGATAATTGGTGTAGCAGACATGTTTATTAAAATGTTTATGTATTTTATACATGAAAGACTTTGGAATAGGATTAAATAATGTATCAATTGGAATTTGCAGAAAAGGGAAGACCCTACAGAATATTTTCTGATAAAATATTAGGTATATGGAAATATTATATTGTAGAAGATATATCAGAAAGCACAAAGAGTCAAGGCGTAGATTATAATGTAAAGTTAGACAAATATTATTTTAGTACACTTGATCAAATTAAAGTAGAGATGTTTGATAAGTTTGTAAGATGAAAGCAGTAAACAGAAAATTAATGATACTTGAAGCTCTGGTAGATACCTTAGAGCAACCTCACATGCAATCTATTACAACAAAAATATTAGCAGAGAAGTGTGACATAACAGAGTCTGCATTGTATAAACACTTTAAAAATAAACAAGAGATATTTGAGCAACTATTTAGACACATAGAACAAACGATTGTAGACAAAACAAATGAAGTAAAGTTTAAATATAGCCATCCTGTAGAAAGAATAAGAAACCTGTTTATGTTTTTAGTTATGTATATAGATGTAAACCCAGGTTTTTGTCGTATGCTTAATAGAGAGGGTATGTTACACACAGAGCAAGAGATAAAGACATTAGTAAATATGCTACTAGCACAAATAGAATCAGAGTTTGCACTATGCAGTAATAAAGATACTGCCAGACTTATTATGATACAGTTTGAAGGCATTGTGGGTAGATACATTCGCACAGAATTTACAGAAAAGCCAAGCAGTTATGTAGAGGAAAGTTGGCAGTTTATTAATAGAAATATATTGTAATGGAACCAAAAAATATAGCAATACTAGGAGATAGTTGGGCATGGGGAGAATGGAGTTTTGTAGGTGAAACTAATTTTTCAACTCATAGTGGAACACATCATTATCTACAACATGAATACCCTAGAGCAAATATAGTCAATTTTGCCAGAGCAGGAGGCAGTAATTTATACCAACTAGATCATATAGCACAACATGTAGGTATGCCTCATTTCAGAAGAAACTTTGATGTTGCTATTTGTTTCTGGACTGACCCTGGTAGAGATGTATTGAACAAAATAGAACAAGACGAAGGAAATGATTTAAATCATTTCTCACAAGAATACTATACAGAAAGATGTAAAACAACATCAGATATTTTTCTTAACCAATTAAATGATATAGGCGTGCCTGTTATTTTGTTAGGAGGACAGGTAAGCCTGCCTACACATACAGATTATACTGAATACGAAAATTTATATCCTGTTGTAGATAGAATAAGCAATCTGATAGATAAACCTTTTTGGAACAAAGAGCTTAATAGTCCAATTAAAGGAGAAATGGATAACACGATAGATTGGATGGCACCAGCCAGAGTAGAGCACCTTAATTTTTCAGAGGATTTTAAAAAAGAACTTCAAGAGCTAAGACTAGTGCAAGGACAACATTTAAATTATACGTTCTTTCCTGACTTAGGACATGGCGGAAGAACATTACACAGACTAGCAAGTATTAAAATAATAGATCAGATAGGTAAACTAAATGCAAGTTAAGTATTATGATTCAGTATTTAAATTGGATACTCTACCTTTAGATGCAATACATGTAATAGATAATTGGTGCCCAAAAGATAATTGGGTACAGTTTAATAACGCATTAAAAGTTACAAACAGATGGAGTTTTGATAATGATGTTACATACGAAGATGGAGAGACTACAGAAATTACCTGGATAATGAGACTGTTTAGAAAATGGATGAAACCTGCAGGAGATTATGTAGAGTTTGCTCGTCCTGTTATAGAACAAATGTGTAATGACTTTGGTGTAGAGTTTGAGCAGTTTGACTTTGCTGGTATAAACGGACAAACACAGGGATTACAAGGCACAATACACAAAGACAGTTTTAGGCCCAGAAATATAACATTTTTATGGCATTGTAACACAGAATGGGATAGTAATTGGGGAGGAAACTTTAGAGTGTATGAGAAAGATACATTGGATAAAGGACATAGAGGATTTAGTGAAGAATTAGTACAAAACTATCAGATAGCAGAGATAGAGTACAAACCAAATAGATTAATAATAATAGACGGAAGTTACCCGCATAGTGCAGACGCACCAAACAGTAGTAGTGGGTATGCTTTCCGTAAAACTTTTGTAGCACGAGGAAATGTTGCTAAATTAGTTGACAAATAGAGTAAATATAGTATAATACTTGGAAAGGTTTAATTATGAGCGTAAAAAGTACAACACAAATGACAAAAGCAGAGTTGCTGGATGTTATAAATGATAAGAACAGAATTATTGCTGAGCTCAACGACAAAATAGATGAGTTATCTGCTATGGCTGTAGCCAGTCAGGCAAAAGTTTTAGATGCAGATACGAGTAGATTGTTGAGTACAATGAGTGCAAGAATAAAGGACTTAGAAGAAAAAGTAAATGGATAACGACAATTTGCATAGAGTTTTTGTTTATGGAACTCTAAAAAGTGGTGGCGACATTAGAGGTCTTAATCAATTTGATGGTGCAACCATTGTGGGTAAAGCAAAAACAAATTATCCTGACTATAATATGTTAGATTTAGGTGCCTTTCCTGGCGTAACTAAAGAAGGCGAAAAACATATTCAGGGAGAAGTTTGGGAAGTTACTGATGAAGTAATGGAACAACTAGATGCCATAGAAGGTTATCCTCACTTTTATAACAGAGAGCAAACTCAAACAACTCAGGGTAAAGCATGGATGTATTATTTAGAAGCAGAACACTATAACGATTTAGATATTGCTATTAATACAAGGAATTCAGACTTCATAGAAGAAGTAGACAACACATATATTTGGACAAACGCATCATATTATTAAATGTTAGGGTTACTTACAGGATTTACATTAAAGCATTTAATTGCTGATTATTATCTCCAATACAGTTGGATGATAAAAGACAAAGGCACTTACAATGCTATTGGTGGCATAGCACATAGCGGATTACATGCCATATTCACATTTACATTACTTTATCTGTTTGGTTTTGGCTATTTTTGGTCATTTCTAATGGCAGTTTTAGACTATCTATTACATTATCATATAGATTATACTAAAAGTAATATATGGAAAAGAAACAAATACGGACCTAATGATCAAATGTATTGGGTAATACACGGCACAGATCAGTTCTTACATATGATGACTTATATCTTAATAATTTGGATTTTAGGACCAAATGGAGTAGGTAATTAAAACAGTTGTTAATAAATAGTAGTATGGAAATTAAAGATAAGATTTTAAATTTTAATACAAGAGATGGTGTTGCACCTGATTTGAGTACTTGGTTTAACTTTATGTTAGATGAGCAGATAAGAATGCACATTTACGAAGATAATAGAGAACAATTAAAAGACGGTCTTATAAGAAGTTTAACAGATTATAAAATGAAATACAATATTAATAATGTTGTATTAGGTATGAGTGGTGGAATAGATAGTGCCTTAACTGCCGCATTATTTAGACAAGCAGGTTGGTCGGTAACAGGCGTAACATTACCCATACACCAGAACGAAGCAGAAACAGACAGAGGAGTAGAGGCCTGTGAAGCATTAGATATAGATCATGTACAAATTGATTTATCTGATACATACGACTTTTACTTAAAACAGAACACATCAGACAAAGAACTTTCCAGCAAAAAGGAAAGTAAATCAATTAAGGTAAGACGAGGAAATATTCGAGCAAGATTAAGAATGCTTACCCTTTACAATTTAGCAAACAAATTAAACGGCATAGTAGCAAGTACTGATAACTTCAGTGAACTCTCTGCCGGTTTTTGGACTTTGCATGGTGATGTAGGAGACGTTGCTCCTATTCAATCACTATCAAAGAGTTGGGAAGTCCCTGCATTAGCAGAAATTATGGAAGTTCCAACAAGTATTATTTCGGCTACTCCTACAGATGGTTTGGGTGTAGATGCAGGAGATGAAGCCCAGTTTGGGTTCAGTTATCTGCAATTTGATTTGGTACTATATGGATTATTATCAGAATTAGAGACGGAAGTTCGTCCTAGTGCTGAAGATTTAAATATAGTAGAGAATGTCAAGACGAGAATAAGGTCTACAGGTTATAAAAGAGTAAATCCTGTAAACTTCGACCATCCTGTAAGGGGTAATGAACTTTATAGTGCATTACATAATTTAGACGATAAACTATTAAAAGGAGAATAACCATGGAAATATTCGGAATAGTTATTGTAGTCGCAATCGTAGGTTTTATCATTTGGAAATCATTTGGTAGTAGCGATGCAAGTGTTAGTGTTTCAGCACCAGCACCTGTTAAAGCAAAAGCACCTGCACCAGTTGTGGAAGTAAGAAAGGCTCCAACAAAAGCTCAACTTTCTTCTAAAACTAAAAAAGAGATTGACGACCTTGCTAAAAATGAATGGGGTATCACATTAGATGCCAGAGAGACCAAAGATAAAATGATCGCTCAATTCGTTAAAGAAGCAAAAGCAATAATCAAAGCAGAAAATTCAGATGATGGCGACGGCGAAGAAGAAGCATAAGTCAGCATTTTAAAATCATTAAAGGCTCACAATAGTGGGCCTTTCGTGTAAATAGTGGTATGAAAATTAGTTTAGTTCAACCTAACTTCCGTCAAGGAGGCTCAGCATTTAGTGGCTACTGGTTACCTTATTCTGTTGGTTGTGTTTACAGTTATTCAGCACAGACACCAGAGTTTAAAGACAAATTAGAACTAAACAAATTATTATTCCGCAGAGAGAAAATAGAGTGGGCAAGTGATGACATGGCAGACGATGACATTGTCTTGTTCAGTTGCTACATGTGGAATTGGGAATACAACAAAGCATTAGCCAAACTGCTCAAAGAGAAGTCACCCGATGTACAAATAGTTTTCGGCGGTCCACAAGTGACAGAGTTTAGAAACGCAGAGCAGATAGATCAATTACCTTACGTTGATACATTTATTATTTCAGAAGGAGAACTAAGTGTACACGAATACCTAACAGACTTTGAGAAAGGTAATACACGAAAACTATACTCAGCAAACAGAGTAGAGGACTTAGACATTCCTAGTCCTTATCTCACAGGAGTATTTGATAAAATTATACTAGACAATCCTGATATAAAATGGAGTACTACATTGGAAACCAATAGAGGTTGTCCGTTTAGTTGTACGTTTTGTGATTGGGGTAGTTTAACTTATGCAAAAGTCAAGAAGTTTCCTATGGAGAAAGTATACCAGGAAATAGAATGGTTAGGTGCAAACAAAATAGAATACATCTTTATGGCTGATGCAAACTTTGGTATATTTCCTGACAGAGATATGCCTATAACTGATTACATATTAGATGTACAAAAACGTACAGGATTTCCTGCTACTGTAAATGCTAACTGGCACAAGAACGCAAAACAAAACGTCATAGAGATAGTCAAGAAGTTTATCAGTAATGGATTCAACAGAGGCATGACATTATCAGTACAAAGTATGGACGATGATGTATTAAAAGTAATTAAACGAAAGAACATGCAGAGCAGTCACTTAGGCGACATGATGGATTTGCTCAATAAAGAAGGTATAGGAAGTTATACAGAACTTATATTGCCATTGCCATTAGAAACTACAGACACGTGGCGTCAGGGCTTGGCAGATGTATTAGATATAGGACAGCATAACAGTATTGAAGTATGGTTCCATCAGGTGTTGGAAAATGCCACAAGTAATTTACCTGAACACAAAAACGAATACGGCTTTAAAACGATTGAGTTACCTGACTATGTTGCAGGAGACAGAGAACCAGATCATGATCAGCATATATCAGAGATAACTGAGATAGTAAAAGAAACAAATACAATGCCACATGAGGAGTTTTTAGACAACTGGATGTATGCCTGGATGATTATTAATTTCCATTGTGGAGGTTGGGCTCAGGTAATAACCAGAGTATGGGATAAGCAGGGCAAACAAACATACAGGCAAAGTTATGACCAATTATTTGAAGCAATACAAAACGACACAGGCGTAGTAGGTAACAAGTACAAAGAAACCAGACAAATACTTGCTACATATATGACCACAGGAAAAATGACAGAAGGAGCATACGGGCATACATTATTTTGGTATGCTAATCAGGACTTCCACAGAAACTATGACGCAGTAATGGAGTTTATAGGCAATACATTTGATACCAGAGACAAACGTAGTGGATTATTAGAGACACAAAAGGCATTTGTAAGTAACTTAACAGGCACATACCCACAAGAGTTTGAAGCAAAATGGAACTATTTAGATTATATTAATGATGCAGATGCTGAATTAACACCAGCTCATTATAAATGGCAAGTAGATATAGAAAAACAATGGAGCTCAGACGAACAATACTTAGAATGGTTATACTTTAGACGCAGACAGGGATTCGGCAAAACAAAATGGCACCAGAAGACTTAAAAAAATTATTAGTACAAGAGTCAGGCATACCAGATCAAGCATTTGACATTGAGGAAAGCAGAGTATTACTGCATATTAATATGTGTGATATACCTTTACCTGAGGGCGAATGTGAGAACTTTATAGCATTTTACGAGCCTTTATTAGCAAGATGTCAAGCAAATGGCATAGACTTTAGTACCACTCAGTTAGTGTTTAATCATCCTTTCGAGAGCAATTTATTATTAATTAATAACGAATGGTGGTTTGCAGAAGCACATAAATTAGCAGACTTGTATGCAATAAATCCAGATAACGCCACAATTATTACAGGCAACTGGAAGATATTTTGGCTATATCAGAAGTGGCATAATGCAAGTAACTGGGCAAGACGGTCTATGTTTAAACTAGAAGCTCATATGCAAATGCTTTGGTGTTATGCTCCTTACATATATAATGGAGACAATATAGGAGAAGGAGAAGTATTTGATAGTTGGGGAGAGGAAATGGAGTTCGATTACTGTGACCCTGCACAAGATAAACCATTAGGCTATACATTTAATACATTAAACAGAGTGCCACGAAGGAACAGAATGCATTTGTATCACAGTTTAAGAGATAATGATTTATTACAACACGGGCTCTGTAGTTTTAATGAAGTTGGTTATGCAGACTTAATAGGCATGATGCCAGATAATTTATTTGCAGAACTCCCACTCACATTAGACAAACCAGAAGGTATAACAGCACAAGAGTGGATATATGAAAGTGTAAACAGACATCAATATTATGACGATGTAACTAAACACGAAAATCAATATGCACCTATACTTAATAATAGTTTAGTTAGTGTGGTTGCAGAAACAGGTGGAGGAACTCCAGAAAACATTCCTGAAGATTGGCCAAACAGTAATTGGTATTACTATTATGAAGAAGGCTTCATTACTGAGAAAACATTTAGGACTATAGCAAACGGACATCCTGTTATATGGGTAGCAGAGCATGGCACTACAAAAGTAATGCAACAATTAGGTTTTAAAACATATTCAGAGTTTTGGGACGAAAGTTATGATGCAATCAGAGACCCTATAGACAGAATAAACGCAGTAATCGATTTATTAAAGGATTTATCTAAATTAAATACACAGGAAAGACAAGAGTTATGGCAGAAAATGATACCCACATTAAAACATAACCAACAATTAATATTTAATTTAAAAGAAATACCTAAATTAACATGGGAAGATTACCATAATTATTTAAAATATAATATATGAGTAAAACAAAAACATTTAATTTAATTGATTATGTAAATAATTTATCAGATTTATCTGATAATTTTTGGGACGGCAAACTTAAAACAGATATTATTCATTTTATTACCAGAGAAAAACAAATACCACAAGATAATTTAACGGTAATTATTAGTCATCCTTATGAAGGCAATGTATTAATTATAAACAATCAATATATTTTTTATTATATTCATACATTATGTGCAGAATTTAATTTTAAACCTGAACAATTTACAGTAATTACCAGCAATTGGCAAATATTTAAACAATATCATTATTGGAAACATGATAATTTTATTGAGGAAGGTAGAATTAATTTCGAATGTGACTTTTTATTGAGTAAAATATATGCACCACAACTGTTTGATATCCCTAATAAAAACGGAATTATACCTAAAATAAACTATGAGCCTGTTCCAGACGAGCCACAAGAGAAAGAATTTGTATTTAATTGTTTAAATAAGCAACCAAACAGACACAGGATGACACTTTATCAGCATTTAATGGAAAAACAATTAATGCATAGGGGTATTGTTTCCTTTAATAGGGTAGGAGAAACTACAATAACAGGCAATTTACCTGAATATTTGCATAAGCAATTACCAATGCCATATGATGTGCCAAGCGAATCAGACCAAAAGGTAATGAGTTATGGCGATATAGAATTTACTCAGGCAGTAGAGCAAACTGAAAGTACAAATATATACAATAATTTTGCACAATTTTATCAGAAGTCACACCTAACTGTCGTTACAGAAACACTTTTGGGTAATATGGATAACGAATATAACGATTGCAGTAGCAGAATACCACATCATAATGGTTGTACTGCATTAATGGAATATGATTTAACTGTAGACAGAATGATTTGTCCTATATGTGAGAGTCAGAAAGTTAATGTGCCACAATGGGTAAAATATTATTACAGTGGCTTTATTACTGAGAAAACATTTAGACAATTCCTTAATGGACATCCTATGTTATGGGTCGCTCCTCCTTTTACCTTAAAAATACTTAAACATTTAGGATTTAAAACATTTGATACCGTTTGGGCAGAAGATTATGATGAGATGATTAATCCTAGACAGAGAATTAGCAGAGTAATTACAATATTAACTGACTTATGTAACAGAAATGAATCAGAATGGCATGTAATTAACCGTAAATTAATACCAATATTAAAACATAATCAGGAATTAATGCTTAATTTAACAGAAACTCCTAAATTAACTTGGGATAATTTACCTGATTTTATTATAAACAACCCTCAGAGAGATTTATTCAATCAATATCTATTACCAGAGCAAGGAATTAATGCTGTAGCAGACAGATGGTTTGCAGGTGATACAGAAAAAGCCAAAAAAATACTTGACATATCCTAAAAAATTGCTATAATAGTTGTATATTTTAAATTAGGAGTAACTTATGAATATGTCAGAAATTAAACAAGCAGTAAATAGAGGTAATTTTTCTACTTCAGATTTACAATCGCTTATCAGTTTTACAAGAACTGTTATGGAAACTCAAACAAAAGCAACATTAAATGTTGGCGACGACGTTTGGGTAGTGCAAAAAACAAAAAGAACACCTGGTGTTATTGAAAAAGTAAACATCAAACGTGCTATTGTTAATATGCAAGGTAGCAGTTACAATGTGCCATTGAGCATGATTGAGGCGGCATAATGGCAATAGATACAATTTACTTAAAAGAAACCATTAAGGGAGATAATAAATTACAAAAGATTTATGCTTTTCCTAATGGTTACGGTGCTAGTGTAATTAAAGGCGAAGGCACTTATGGTGGCGATAAAGGACTTTGGGAAGTTGCACCCTGGACAAACGACACTCAGGAATTTATAGGACAGAGTGGTTTAGGTTGGTATGATGATGTTAAAGGACATCTAAACGACCCAGAAGTAGACAACCTTTTGTTAAAAATATCTAAACTAACAGAAGCAGATGTATATTGCGAATGGAACTGTGGAGATACAGTAGAAGATTGTACTGGGTACAAGTGTTGGGAGAGATAAATGCCTAATTGGTGTGCTAACGCAGTAGAAATTACAGGTCCAACAGATGCTATAGACACACTATGGCAAGACGCTCACAGAGAAGAGAAAGGATTGCTGAGTGCAATGGCTCCTCTAGATGAATGGGATTACCAAGATGCTATTAGCACCTGGGGAACTAAATGGGACGTCGATATTGATGATACTTCATTAAGTTTGCATAACAGAGATGAATTTTCCACTATAACTGGACACTTTGATACAGCATGGGGACCTCCCACAACAGCATTTAACACCTGGTTAACAGACAATCCTGACTGTGAAGCAGAACTTTTATATTATGAAGGCGGAAACGATTTTTGTGGCAGTTTAGATGGCGGAGACATGACACTATCACAACAATCTAAAGACTTTTTTATTAACACAGAACTAGGAGTCAAACTGGACGAAGCATTTGGCTTACTGGAACTGATGGAAGAATATGAAGAAGAGGCACAAGAAGAGGCATTGGAATCGCCTCTAATATTATTAAATCCTGAGGAGGAACCAAATGATAGCAATATTAACGACATCAGAACTTAATGAGTTTTCTGAAAAAGTAGATATACTGACTGAGAAAGGGTATGAATTAGCATACAGCATAGACAGACAGGAATCTGGCAATTTTAAAGTAGAGATACAGGGCGAACATGACATCGCTGAACTAGATAAACTAACGGAGACAGCATGAAAAAGATGAGTGCCAAGCAAAAGGCTTTTAACACAAAGAAAAGCAAGAAGAGGCTTCTCCTTAAGTCTAAACGTGCAGAACATAACAAGCAGTTAAAACTAGCACAACAAAGACTTGAGAAGTATTACAGAAGAACTCGTGGCAGAGAGGAAACACTAGTACTATGAAAGAGCTAATGGAACAAATAGGCTTTAAGCCTGTCAGAGACAGAGATGGAACTGTTAGTGATATTACTTATGTAAACAAACAGGGCGAATTTATCACAGTAGATAAGAGAAAGGAACATATCAGTGGAAAGAATCCCTATCCACAGATAGCAGTAATGTTTCCAGACAGGGAAAGACCCAGCAGAAAAAACAGTCATCAGTATGTGAAATATACTTGGGATCAGTTACCTAACGAATGGGTAAAAGAAACTTTTGTGCCTGAAGATGTTTCAAAAACAGCCTGGAACAAAACACCTGCTGAAGTAAAGGAATCATATGCTAAACACATGGGTATGAACAGCATTCATGTTGATCATATAGTGCCTTACAGTAAAGGAGGCACTAACGAATTAGTCAATCTAGACTACAAATTTGCCAGTGATAACATTAAAAAATCAGATAAAATGATGAAAGTCAGAAAAACTGTTAATAGGAAAAATCAGTTTATCAGTGAGTTTGGATTTACTGCTGAAAGAATACTGGAAGTAGAAGGCTTAAAGAGTGTCAGAGCCCTGCACGAAAAGTTTGACAGAGCTGAAAACAAACAGAAAATATTAAAATATCCACTAGCGGAGTATTTAAAATGACAGGTATCATTAAACCCATGGCATCAGACTACAGCAATTTAAAGACATATATTGCTGACATGCAACAATACTATCGTAATATGGGTAAAAATCATTACAAAGTTGCACCACATGTCTACAAAGAGATGGGTATATACAGCATTCAGGACCTACTGGAACACCGCAAAGCAAATCCCTGGAGCAAGGTGGACTTATAATGGATAACCACACAGAGTTTGCCATGAGTGTTATGGAAAGCAACTACTTACCCACAGCAGAGTTTGTACTCACAGACGGCTTAATAGAGGTAGAATACTCAGAACATGCAGAAATAGAACAGCCAGGAACTTATGTCTGGATAGCAGAGCGAACAGAATGTGAACCAGGATTTACTGATCATACTGTGGTTTATATAGGAGAATATGGATTCAGTATAAAATATCGTATGCATCAGCACTGGAGCAGTTGGCCCAGAACTACCAGAAGTAATCAGAAAGAACCTGAACACAAAAAACAAAAGGGCGATACTATATTAAAATATTTACAGGCAGGATATACTGTTAAAATATACAGCAAACCTGCACAGATATTACACATTCCAGCACCACATCCGCTGAGAGGATTTCAGACAGATGTTCCTGACATGCTGAGAATAGATAACAAATCATATGAAGAAGCCAGTTTATTAGAAGCATTCCACAGTTATTACGGTGAGAGACCAGAACTAAACGGCACCAAAGGCAGTAAAGGAACTATTATTACAGAGGGTTACAACATCGGCATCGACAGGCAGAAGCCAGTGTTAAACTCGTAGCGATCGAAAATCATGTGGGAATTTAGAGGATTAACTATGAAGAAGTCAGCATCGAAAGGAAAAGCCCATGTGAACTCCGCGGCGCCCGATTTTAAAAACACCTGGAATAAATTAAGTAAACTGGATAAGTTAGTACTGAGCGGCGTGCTGTTGTGGAGTATTGTGTTGGTATGGTTATTTACTGTGGTGGCAACCGAATCAGACAGTATTGATATTGAGTACTATGATGAAGTTAAACATTCTGATACTGAGAAATTAGCATGATTGACAGTATATTTAAACTGATAACTGGTGCCTTAGGTATTGTGTTCTACGGTATTAAGTATCTGATAATACTATTGGGTGTTATTGTGTTAATACTACTTATTGTGTAGTCAGGTTATGGCAGAACAACTAGTTAATCACTACTATAATTTTATACAATATCACTATATTCTGTACTGTCTCACAGTATTAACTATAAGTGTGTTATTAGAACAGACGACGTATAAATAAACATATCGAGCATACAGGCATACAGACAGAAGTGTGTAATAGTGTGTAAGAGTGTGTAATTCTAAACTATATCCTGATATTGAGTACTTATTAGGTGCCCGGTCACCATCCAAAAGATATCTTGACAATATAACTGCCTGCCCTTATAATAGTACGACAAGCATGAAGAAACGGTTTCCACACAGAGATAACACAGAACCCACTTCCACATCAGAACTGTGGAGACAGTGGCAATCACGCAGACTGATGCTGTCGCATACTGACACCAGAACATTGGGCTTACAACGTAAGGCCGACGTATATGACTGGCTTTACAGTATTGGTATACAGCCTGATCGCTACATGGTTCGCAAAGCAACCGACTATAATCACATAGAGATCAGATTCAGCCACGCAGAAGACTTAGCATTCATCAAGATGTCAGACCTCCTCCCGGAACAGAATAGTTGACAAACCCCCATTCTTACTGTATAATATAGATTACTCACACAACTGGGCGGCGAGTCAGGAGTGATTTCCCCATTGGCGCATCAGTTTTGGCAGGGTAATCAGGCGAATTCGAACAGAATCTGACCCTAATCAAGTCAATCTGGGGGCGAACAGCCGGGACATTCTGCTGACTATATCACCAAAAAGGCTTGACAATATGCCAAAAAGTGCTATACTATGTATATAGTTTGTTAATTAGGTAGGAGTAATTATGTTCGTAATAGTAAATAAAGAAACCAATCGCATACACCGTGAGCCAACTCGCA